>Ga0114975_10001034_pt1 | contig 20244 bp, 17 predicted proteins | sample S_130626_EF_Meta_FD_87031 | JGI IMG/M metagenome (GOLD analysis project Ga0114975, IMG submission 87031) | Freshwater microbial communities from Lake Simoncouche, Canada to study carbon cycling - S_130626_EF_MetaG | ecosystem: Environmental > Aquatic > Freshwater > Lake | place: Lake...
AGTTGACCAGCCTAACTGGCGATGAAGCAACTGGTGCAAAGATTGTTGAATACGCAATCGAAGCTCCAATCAAGCAGATTGCAGTTAACGCAGGATTAGAGGGCGGAGTAGTTGTTGAAAAAGTTCGCCATCTTCCAGCAGGACAAGGTCTAAACGCAGCAACTGGTGAATATGTAGACATGATCAAATCTGGAATCATTGATCCAGCAAAGGTGACACGTTCTGCATTGCAAAACGCTGCATCAATTGCTGCGCTGTTTATTACAACAGAAGCTGTTATTGCAGATAAGCCCGAAAAGGCTGCTGCTGCCCCACAAGGCGGCGGAGACATGGACTTCTAAAGCTCAATAATTAAGCGTAACGCCGTCTTCAATTAACATGAAGGCGGCGTTCTGCTTTACCCTTAGACCATGGCCAAGAAGAAGAGCACCACTGCAGCTTTTGATGCAAAGGATCTTGCCCGAAATGCTGCACTAGAAGTTGCAGAACAACGCGAACAAGTTGGCGGTTTTGTTTCAGTTGATTTTGATGATGACAATCGTGTTGCGACATATTTATTTGAAGCAAAACTTTCCGGGTACAGAGGATGGCGCTGGTGCATCACCATTGCAAAGGTTGACAGCGATGCACAACCAACAATTTGCGATGTAGTTGTTTTGCCAGGACCTGATGCACTTCGTGCACCAGAATGGATTCCATATCGCGATCGCATCCTGCCTGGCGATGTTGGTGTTGGCGACATTGTTCCAAGCTCGCTTGACGACACTCGTTTAGTTGCAGGAGAACAAGCATTGCCGCAGGATGAAGATTTAGATACTGCAATGGCTATCGAACTTGGTTTAGGTCGTGCGCGAGTAATGTCTATCGAAGGTCGCGATCAAGCAGCAAAGCGCTGGTATGACGGTGAGCGCGGACCAAACGCACCAGTTGCTCAGTCAGCTCCAAAGCCTTGCCATAGCTGCGGATTCTTTATTCCAATCGCAGGTTCATTACGATCAACATTTGGCGTTTGTGCCAATGCAATTGCACCTGATGATGCTCACGTAGTGAGCGTGGATCATGGCTGCGGAGCACATTCGGAAGCGACCTTCACCGAGCCGGTGTTAAACTAAGCACCTGCTATCGCACCCGCGATACATATTTATATACGAGTAAAGAAAACTAGCAAGGAGCCCCTCATGCCTACAGGACGCGTCAAATGGTTCTCATTAGAAAAAGGTTTTGGCTTCATTGCAAATGATGAAGGCGAAGATGTTTATCTAGCTGCAACTTCACTTCCAGAAGGCGTCGCAACAGTTAAGCCTGGAACAAAGCTTGAGTTTTCTATTGCTGACAGCCGTAAAGGCCCACAAGCATTATCAGTACACATTATTGATGCACCACCGTCATTAGTTGAAAATTCTCGCGTTAATAGCGATGATCTTGCAGCGATGATTGAAGACACAATCAAGATGCTCGATAAAGTCGGAAATGGTTTGCGCCATGGACGTCATCCAAATGCACAAGAGGCTGATCGACTTGGTCGCGTGCTGCGCGGTATCGCTACTGCTCTAAGCGCTTAACTCTTACCCGCTTGTGTAATTTATAGACCACTTCGTCGTTCGCGGCGAATCGTGTAACGAATACCAATCAAGCCAAGCGCGGTGCCGCTGATGCATGTCCAGATAACTTTCGCATCGGCATTGGCTGCAAGAGCAATTACGCCAGCTACAACCCAGCAAGCACTTCCAATAGCCACTAGAGTTACTGCATTGCGTAGTCGAGTAGTCATGGAAGAAGAGTAATGGGATTTAAGGTAAAAGAGGATGGTAATTGGCGTTCATTTCGCCATCGTAATTACCGAATTCTTTTTCCTGCCAATGCAGTTTCAAACATCGGCAGTTGGGCCCAACGAATTGCTCAAGACTGGCTTGTACTCGAACTTACAAATAACAACGGAACCTATTTAGGGTTAGTGACCGCAGTCCAATTTGCACCGGTTCTACTTTTCTCATTACATGGTGGAAAGCTTGCCGACAGATTTGATAAGCGCAAAGTTTTGATTCTGACAAATATTTTGGGTGGAAGTGCTTCACTTGGATTAGGCATACTTGTGATGACGGAGCAGATTCAGCTATGGCATGTCTTTGTTCTCGCAGCAGTACTCGGGATTTCAACGGCAATTGATGCTCCAGTACGTCAATCATTCACAACCGAAGTTGTTGGTCAGGCTGATCTTCCTAACGCAGTTTCCCTGAATTCAGCCAACTTTAATGCCGGACGCCTTATTGGCCCAGCGTTATCTGGTGGCTTGATTGCAGCTTTTGGAACTGGGCCCTCATTCATCCTTAACGGGATGACATATTTCTTTGTGATTGCAGCGTTACTCAACCTCAATGAAAAAGCTTTTTTCCACCAGGATCGAGCAAAATCTGATGGCAACATCCGTGAAGGTCTGGCATATGCAAAAGCCCGCCCAGATATTTATGTTGTTATGTTGATGGTTTTTTTCTTAGCAACCTTTGGCCTAAACTTTCAGATTTTTAATGCCTTGATGGCAACTCAGGAGTTCGGATTAGGGCCAGCAAGTTTTGGATTGATGGGTACATTCATTGCGATTGGGTCACTAACAGGTGCGATTGGTTCTGCTCGACTAGAACGATTCAGAAACACAAAGTTTGTAATTCGCGGAGGGATCGCATTCTCCGCATCCATTATGGTGCTTTCGATTTTGCCTAACTACATTTCATATGTTATTTGGTTGCCAATGTGTGGTCTGACAGCGCTAACAACTTTGGTGTCAGCAAATTCAATTGTTCAAACCAGCACTGATCCTGCAATTCGTGGTCGTGTCATGGGGCTGTACCTTTTAATTTTTATGGGCGGTACTCCATTTGGATCACCACTCATTGGTACTACAACCGAACTAATTGGTATTCGTCCGACAATCGCAGTGTGCGGTGGAATTTCTTTGATCGCTTCGCTATACATCTGGGTTAAATACAAGAACCGAGTTGCACTACCTGCTGATATTTCAGTTGCTGCAGTCCTTAAAGACCGTTAATCGCAATCACAATTAGTATTCCGATAAGGGCCAGCAAGGTAATAACTCGCCTGACTTTGTAACTCATAAAGCAGGCTCATGTACCTTTGAAGGAATAGTTTTAACAATTACAAAGGCTATTGCGATTAATACAAAAACCATGATGTATGCCCGAGAAATGCCAAAATTATCGCCGAGTATGCCTAGTAAAAACGGCGCACCGGCAATAGCGGTACCGGCAGCCAGAGAAGCGCGACCAATTGCTAGATCCGGCCGCCCATCGCTGAATCCAATTAAGCGAATTGAAGAGAGTGCAAATTGCATTGAAATACCTAATCCAACAGCCAATAAACACACAAGTGAAATAATCATGTTGTGCGAAAGCCAGAAGCCAAGAAATCCTACAAACTGCACTGCGATTACAGAAAGTAGTTGAGTGTCTAGTTTTAAATGTCCTAGTACTAATCCGCCATACCATCGACCAATTCCCATACCGGTTCCTAGGGCAACGATTGCAACCGTTGAAATAGCTGCTGTTGATCCAACGCGGTCTTTTAGAAGAGCTGCTGCCCAAAATGATGTTGCGAATTCACTGGAGATACATGCTACAAATCCGAACCACGAAATCCAAAAATTGCGTGACAGCTTTCCACCTTGTGGACCATCTAGATCTGGGACATGTTCTTCTTGATCTTTTTCGCGACCAAGTAGAAAAAGAATGAGAGCGACGGGTATAGCCAACAAGAGACCTAAGCGCCAGAGATCTGGGAATGCAATCGCAATAGTTCCGATTAACGCTGTCCCAGCCACGAATCCGACAGATGCAATTCCATTTGCTTGTGGAATCGCAACCTCGGCAGCTTTTCCGTAATGCGAAGACATTTTTGTAAGCATTGTGTTAATAACAATGGAAGTTCCGAAACCTGTAATCAAAGTCGCAGGAATAGTTATGTAGACAGGTGGAGAAATAACAAAGAGAAGTAACCCTGTAATGAAGATTGATAAACCAATCCAGCTTGCTTTCGAACGGCCATAACGGTGTGCGATGTGAGGATTTGCCCAACCTGCAAATATGGAGGCAACTCCCATAGCTGTTCCGTGTAAACCTGCAACCGTTAGCGAAGTTCCTTGGTCTGCGCGTAATAATGATTGCGCAGGCCCAAAACCGCCAAGATAGAAATTAACGATTGCGGTCTGGACTGATACGACCCAGAAAAAACGATCGCGGTGGAAACTCTTAGGCATTAAAGCGCTGCTACAACGTGATCGATGCACTTGGTAAGTGCATCAACATCACTTGGATCAACAGCAGGGAACATACCAATACGAAGCTGGTTCTTACCAAGCTTGCGATATGGCTCTGTATCAACGATTCCATTTGCACGAAGTGCTGCGCATATTTTTGTTGCATCAATTGCATCATCAAAGTTGATAGTTCCAACCACCTTTGAGCGCATCGCTGGATCTGTAACAAATGGAGTTGTGTAACTGGTTTTTTCAGCCCATGAGTACAAGATGTCTGACGAGGCGGTACTACGGCCTGCAGCAAATGAAAGTCCGCCATTGGCATTCATCCACTCAATTTGCTCTGCCAGCAACATCAAAGTTACAAGTGCTGGAGTGTTATAGGTCTGATCTAGGCGAGAGTTCTCTATTGCGATCCCGAGATCAAAAAATGCTGGAATCCAACGGCCAGATGCTTTGATCTTTTCTGCACGCGCGATAGCGGCAGGAGACATGATTGCAATCCACAAACCACCATCAGATGCGAATGACTTTTGAGGTGCAAAGTAATAGGTATCAAACTCTTGTGCATCAACCATGAGGCCGCCAGCTGCAGATGTGGCATCAACTAGAACGAGCGCACCATCTGTACCTGCTGGACGGATGATTGGCATTGCAACACCAGTGCTTGTTTCATTATGAGTCAATGCGTACACATCGATACCAGCCTCAGCAACAGATATTGGATGTGAACCAGGCTCTGCCTTAATAACTGTTGGTTCTCCGAGAAATGGAGCTTCCTTTGAAGCTGCGGCAAACTTTGATGAAAACTCGCCAAATACCAAGTGCTGTGAACGCTCTTCAATCAAACCAAATGTTGCGATATCCCAGAACGCAGTTGATCCACCATTTCCAAGTACTACTTCGTAACCTTCTGGAAGATTAAAGAGAGATGTAAGACCTTCACGAACGCGCTTTACAACATTTTTTACAGGCTTTTGTCGGTGAGATGTTCCCAGGATTGAATTGCCACTTGCCGACAATGCAGCAAGTGCTTCTGGGCGAATCTTTGAAGGTCCACAACCAAAACGACCATCTACCGGAATTAAATGTGAAGGAATAACAATGTCTGCGCTCATGGGGTAAGACTACGGGTAGTACCTATTGAGTTCCCAATCGGCGGCGGTGTTAGCCCGCTCATAGCGCAAGCGATCGTGCAAACGTGAGTATCGACCTTGCCAGAATTCAATATTTAATGGCACGACGCGATATCCGCCCCAATATGTGGGCCGCGGAACCGTTGTGCCTTCAGGCCATTTCTGCGAAGCACCTTCAACACGTTGTTCTAATTCGACACGAGTTGCTAGTGGTGAGGATTGATGACTTGCCCATGCACCGATCTGAGATCCCCATGGACGTGTTGCGAAGTAATCATCCGACTCTGCTTCCGAGACTTTTTCTGCAATTCCGTTAATTGCAATTTGTCGTTCCATCGCATACCAAGGAAATAACAATGAAACATTTGGATTTAAATCAATTGCATGAGCTTTACGCGATTCATAATTTGTGAAAAAAGTAAAACCGCCATCTGAAATATCTTTGAGCAAAACAGTTCGCGTTTCAATGTGTGACTCACTTGATAAAGTTGAAAGCACCATTGCATTTGCTTCAACAATTATTGGGTTTTCATGTGCTTGTGATAACCACATCGCAAAAGCTTCGAATGGATCGGCGGGTAAATTTTCTAACCCTGCATCACCATAGGAACGCCGCATGGCCCTGATCTCTTCGCGGGAAACAATCTCATCGGCCATTGCCCTATCGAACCCCAGATTGACAGTCGATGCACCTCAAAACGGCCAAACTGCAAGAGGTTATGCAAACCAATCCCTTTATAACAATCCGATAAAAAGCGGTCTAAATAGGGGCTATGAGGATGGTTTCACTTGCCAATTAGGCTGCAGGGGTGTGGAATTCAGTCAACTTGTGTAGGCGCTTCTGTCTGCACGATCTAATCCATGGAGGAAATAGATGAACAAAAAGCGTTTCGGTTTGGTCAGCGTTGTTGCTGTCGCCGCTCTCGCACTTTCAGCTGCAGTAGTCCCTACTGCTACAGCCGCAAACAAGACAATCACTGTCTGGGCTGATGAAACACGCGGACCACAACTCAAGTCATTAATCGATGGCAACACAACAATTGCCCCAGGTTATGTAGTCAAGGTTAAGTTTTTCTCATCTTTCGATGCACTCAATGGTGCATTTGATAAGGCAACAGCAGCAGCTGGTCCAGATGTTATGACAGGCGCTGCAGGTTTAGCTGCATCAGCAGGAAAGTCTGGAAAGTTAGCAGCACTTACATATTCAGCAGCTAACAAGAAGGAAATTCCAGCAGCTGGTATTCAGGCTTTGACATATAAGGGCAAGGTCTACGGAGTACCTCTAGATGTAGATACAACTGCTTTCATGTGGAACAAGGCTCTTAATGCAACTGCACCAACAACTTTCCAAGGAATGGTTGATTACTACACAGCTAACAAGACCGCTAAGGGTCTAACTGGTGGAATCTGTGCATTCGAAGGTGCTTGGGGAGCTAACGCAGTTCTCACAGCACTTGGTGGTGGAGCTTGGGGATTCAAGGGAAATACTCCTGATCTAACAAACACACTAATGAACTCAGATGCATTCAAGGCAAATGTTAAGAAGTACCTACTTGGTGCAGATGGTAAGAGCAACGGCTTCTTCCAATGGGATGGCTGTGCTGATGCATTCAAGGCTGGAAAGATTCCATTTGGTATCACTGGTGCTTGGAACATGGATGGAATTGCAGCTGCTGGCGTAAACATTGGCCTTGGCGCAACTCCAGGACTTACAGCAACTACAAAGGGCGCACAGTGGGTTAACTACTCAGGCGCATTTGTAACTTCATATGCTGCAAAGCATGGTGTTGACCTAGGTGCTAAGAAGCTTGTTCTTGGCTGGTTTGCTTCAAAGGAAGGTCAAGTATTGATGTCTTCAGCATCATCACGTCCACCTGCCAATACAGCAGCAGGCGCAATTATCAAGGATGCTCGTACAACTGGTATTGCTAACGCTGCAAAGACCGGTACACCACAGTTCTCTGCAATCCTTGATAACAAGGCTGGCGGATCTAACTGGTACGACGTTGTAGGTTCTGCGTTGTCAAACATCCTCGTTAAGGGTGAAGCAGTCGATAAGACTCTTGACGATGCTGCAGTAATTCTGAAGAAGAACTTCGCTGACGCAGCGAAGGGCTAAGTAATCAAAAATACTGGCGCACTCGTAATGAGTGCGCCAGTATTTGCTTTACTAAAGAAAACTAAGGGGCAGTAAACTAATGATCCGATTTGCAGGTTTTACAGGTACCCCTGCTTTGCTATTAAAAATGGCAGTAATTGCAATCAGCGATGCAATATTGGTTTCAATGCTTTTTGCAGCACTTGCTAAGGATCAGAACGCAATGGCCGGAGTAATCGCAGCCATTTTGCTGATTATCAATTTTGTATATTTCAGCAAGCGAACAATGCCCTTTAAATTCCTTGCGCCTGGAATAATTCTCTTAATAACTTTTGTAGTGGTCCCAGTGATTTATACCGTATTAATGTCAGGCTTTACTTATCAAACCGGTAATGAAATATCGAAAAAAGATGCTCTAATTCAGCTGATTGATTCTGGAATAACAGCAGATGCTGAAAATACCTCCTTTGATACCGTTATCGGCAAAGTAGATGGAAATTTGGCTGCCCTTGCTACGAATCAAACAACAGGTGAAGTTGGAATCGCAACTGAAAAGTCCTACACCCCGCTGTCCTCGGAACAATTTACGCGTAATGAATATGGCGTTGCAGAAACTGCAAATGGATTTGTTCGATTGAGTGATACTGAAGCTGCAGATGCAGACTCAGCTCTATCAACGATTAAATTTCCTTTAGGAAATGGCTATTTCCTATCACCGCAAGGCTTAGATGTTGCGGTACGAGTTACGCAGTCGCTTGTTTATGATGAAGCTTCTGACACTATAAAGAATTTAATTGAAGGAACTACTTTTAAAGATAATAATCGGGGTAACTTTGCGAATATTGAAAATCCCGACCAGAAGCTTGAACCAGGATGGCGGGCATACAATAATTTTGAAAATTATCTGAACCTTTTTCGGGATCCAGTTGTGCGCGGCCCCTTCCTTAAAGTCTTTGTTTGGACCTTTATTTTTGCGATAACGACAGTCATCATGATGTTTGGTGTGGGATTACTTCTAGCCATAGCGATGGATAAGAAGATTCGCTTCCGTCGTTTCTATCGTTCGATCTTGATTTTGCCATATGCAATTCCAAGCTTCATGACGATTCTCATTTGGGCTGGCATGTTTAATCGACAATACGGCGCAGTTAATCTCTTATTAGGACATCAAGTTGACTGGCTCAATAGTGCGATCCTGGCTAAATTAATCATTCTAGTTGTCAATTTATGGCTAGGTTTTCCATACTTCTATCTCATCTCATCAGGTGCTTTGCAAGCTATCCCTGCAGAGTTAGAGGAAGCTGCCTCAATTGATGGTGCATCACCTCGTCAAATCATGCAGCGAATTAAGATGCCGCTGCTACTTCAAATTTTGGCACCATTATTGATTGCATCATTTGCTTTTAACTTCAACAATTTCAATATTGTTTATTTACTGACTGGCGGCGGCCCAACTAATGTTTTGGCTGGAGAAACCGCAGGTGCAACCGATATTTTGATTACCTATACCTATAAAACAGCGTTTGGTTCCACGCAACAGAACCTTGGTTTGGCCTGTGCAATTTCAATGATTATGTTCATTATTGTTGGCGCTTTGTCTATGTGGAGTTTGAGACGATCACGAGTATTGGAGAACATGTAATGAAATCCCCAATGAAAACTGGACACCTGTGGCGTCATATCTATGCATGGGCTCTTATAGCCTTCACCATTTTCCCAATCTATGTTGTGATTCAAAGTTCGTTTGACCCATCCGGATCTTTGGCTTCTTCTTCACTGGTACCAACAAGATTTAGTTGGAAGAACTACGCAGCCCTGTTCAATAATGAGGCGGTTCCTTATTTAACATGGGTTAAGAACTCACTTGTGCTTGCTTCTGCAAACGCTTTGATCTCAGTCTTTGTAGGTGCTGCATCAGCCTTTGCATTTAGTCGCATGCGCTTTCGTGGACGTAAACTTGGATTGCAAGCTTTGCTACTTGTCCAGGTGTTCCCATCATTTTTAGCTCTTGCTGCAATTTATGTAATGATGGAACGGATTTACACGGTTTATCCATCGATCGGACTCGGAAGCCTCGGCGGATTGCTCATTATTTATCTTGGTGGATCAATGGGCGTCAATGCATGGTTGCTCAAAGGATTTATTGACAGCATTCCATTAGAACTTGATGAAGCGGCGCGTATTGATGGTGCCTCAACGCCACAGGTGTACTGGCTAATATTTTTCCCTCTCGCACTCCCAGTTCTGGCGGTCACAGCGCTTTTATCCTTTATTGGAACCTTTAATGAGTTTGTATTGGCAAGTTTGTTCTTAACAGATGTGAATCAAAGAACCGTAGCAGTAGGCCTTCAGCAATTTGTAGGCGCTAAGTTCGGTCAAAACTGGGGACCATTCGCTGCGGGATCCCTATTAGCAGCTATTCCGTTAGTTACTTTGTTCCTTTCACTTCAGAAGTACATCATTGGTGGAATGACGCAAGGAGCAATCAAGGGTTAATGAGTATGGAGCAAATACTGCAGCCCCATCATGATGGAAGCGAGATGTATGTCAGTGATGCTGCTCCAAAAATTGGCGATTCAATAACCTTACGAGTTCGAGTTCCAAAGGATTATCTCTTCGAAAAGGCATTCATACGAGTTTATGAAGATGGTGAGCCACGAAGCTTTGAGTTAAAACTAGAAAAGAGCAATCAGTATGAAAGTTGGCTTAAGGTCAAGATTCAGGTTGTAAATCTGCACACTGTTTATCGATTCGTATTTCTTGGGAAAGATAAGTATCACTGGTTAAATGCCTTCGGTTTGAGCGATCATGATGTTCACAGCAGTAATGATTTTGTCGTTGTTGCAGTACCTGCATACCCTCAATGGATTCAATCCTCTGTTTTTTACCAGATTTTTCCGGATAGATTCGCTAAGTCAAATGTCCAGCGCAAAATTCCAGATTGGGCCCAACCACGCGACTGGAATGAACTCCCACAAGCTCGCAGCAAGACAACCGGAACTGAATTATTTGGCGGCGATATTGTTGGAGTAGAAGAACACCTCGACCATATTAGTGATTTAGGCGTGAATGGAATTTACTTCACACCATTCTTCCCTGCACGTTCAAACCATCGATATGACGCTAGTAGTTTTGATCATGTCGACCCTTTACTCGGAGGCAATGAAGCCTTGTTTTCCCTAGTAAAAAAGTCAAAGAAAAAAGGTATCCGAATTATGGGAGACCTCACCTCTAATCATTGCGGAGCTGGTCACTCATGGCTTAAGAAAGCGCTCAACAATAAATCCTCAAAAGAGCGAACATATTTTTATTGGGATAAAAGCGTTAAGCATGGATATGTTGGTTGGTGGGGTTTAGCCTCTCTTCCAAAACTAAATTTCAACTCATCGGCACTTCGAAAAGCAATGTATAGCGGTAAGAAATCAATTGTTCGTACTTGGATTTCACCTAAATTCGATATGTCTGGTTGGCGTATTGATGTAGGCAATATGACTGGCAAACTTGGGAAAGATGATTTGCATGACGAAGTTATGCATGGAATTCGAAAAGCGATGGATGAGACAAATCCTGATGCTTGGTTAGTTGCCGAAAACGGTGATTTCGTGGCGAGCGATCTCAACGGTTTAGGGTGGCATGGCGCTATGAATTATCAAGGTTTTATGCGACCTGTTTGGAATTGGTTAAACGATAACTCTGAAATTGGTGGAGGATTCCAAGGGCTTCCATTTGCAATGCCAAAGATTGATGGAATTCAGCTGGTAAAGAGCATGAAACAGTTTAATTCAACTATTCCATGGCGAAGTTTGACGGCAAGCATGGTGTTACTTGATAGCCATGACACCGCTCGCTTTAGAACTGTTGTCAAAGGTAATGTGGATCTACATTTATCAGGAATGGTGCTGACCCTTACATATCCAGGCGTTCCATCCATATTTGCTGGAGATGAAATTGGTTTAGAAGGCTCTTCGGGTGAAGATTCAAGAAGAACTATTAACTGGGAAGATCAGAGTAGTTGGGATAGGGAGTTCCTCGCGAAAGTTAAGGACCTTGTACATATTCGAAGAACCCATGATGCCTTTACCAATGGTGGGCTCCGCTGGATTGCAGTAGAAAAAGAGTATGTTTTGTTCATGCGTGAATCAAAGAGAGAATCCTTACTTATTTTTATTTCACGCGGTCCTGTAAATTGTTCGATCGACTTAAATAAACTTGGAATTAAGAATGCAAAGAGCCTATTTGGGCCAGATATCTCTGTTGCGAATCCAGGTATTTCCTCAAATTCGGCAGTTCAGGCAATCTGGCAAGTAACGTGAAATTTAGAGCAGCTGGAATAACTTCTCTAGCGATCAGTATTGTTTTGGCAACTCCTACCGTTGCTGACATCTCAACTTCAACACTTTTTGCACCAACTGTTCGTGGTGCGCAAAGCAACGAATCCGTGTATTTCGTCATGACAGATCGATTTGAAAACGGATCTTCTGCAAACAATTTTGGTGGCGCTACTGAAGGTCGTTATGCAAGCGGTTATGTTCCAGATGAAATTGGTTGGTGGCACGGCGGAGACTTTAAGGGAATTACACAGCGGATTAATTACATAAAAGATATGGGTTTTACTTCGATCTGGATCACTCCACCCGTAAAACAGGTTATTTTTCAAGGATCTAGTGCTTCGTATCATGGATATTGGGGATTAGATTTTCTAACAGTTGATCCTCACTTAGGCACAGAGACGGATTTTAAGGAAATGGTAAGTGCTGCTCATAGTGCAGGGCTGAAGGTGATTATTGATGTTGTGGCTAACCACACCGCTGATCTAATTAATTATCCGAACTATGCATCAGAGTATTTGGAATCCTTTATATTTCCGTATAAGAGTGCGCTTGGAAAAGTTTTTGACGCAAAAAAGTTGGCAGGAAAAGATGCTTTCCCGAAGTTATCAGTAGCAAAGTCGTTTCCTTACACACCACAAGTCGCTTCGATAAATTCAAAGCTTAAGAATCCAAGTTGGCTGAATGACTTAACTAATTACCATAATCGAGGTAATAACGATTTCACTGGTGAATCAATAACAGATGGAGACTTCTTCGGCCTAGATGACTTATTTACAGAGAAGCCAGAGGTTGTTAAGGGCTGGACTGATGTTTGGAGTTATTGGATAAGGAACTTCAATATCGATGGTTTACGAATCGATACCTTCAAACATATCAATCCAGAGTTTTGGCAAGCGGTAATCCCCAAAGTATTAAGTGTTGCAAAACAACAAGGGAAAAGTGATTTTCCCATATTTGGGGAGGTAGCAGACGCAGATGCCTTAGCTCTCTCTAGCTATGTGCGCACTAAGCAAACACCAAGTGTTCTTGATTTTGCATTTCAAAAAAACATCACTAATTTTGCACGATTTGGTGGTTCCACTCAGCAAATCGTTACATTTTTTAATGCTGATGATTTGTATACAACACCAACAACGAACGCATATTCACTTGCGACCTTCTTGAGTAATCACGATATGGGCCGCATAGGCATGCAGTTGCGTAAGGCTGTCGCACAAGATCAACCTGAACAACTTCTTGACCGTGCGAAATTATCAAATGCTCTACTTTTCCTTCTTCGTGGTGGCCCTGTCTTGTACTACGGCGATGAAGTTGGGATGACTGGCGCTACGGGTGACAAAGAGTCTCGACAAGATATGTTTCCGACTTTGGTGGCAGATTGGAAGAAAGAACAGAGAATTGGTTCTGCACCCATTGGAGATAAAAGCTCCTTTGACCAACCAAATGCATTGCGCACTCAAATCACAAAACTTCAGCAGTTAATAAAGGAAAATCCAGCATTACGAAACGGTACACAACAGACTAGATTCGCTGGACAAGGTTTATTTGTAGTTTCCCGTTATGCAGCTAATCAAGAATATCTAGTGGTCTTTAATGGAACAGATGAAATTAAGTCAACGACAATTCAGACAACCACAAAAAATTCAACCTGGAAGGTCCTAGACGGTGAATGCGAAATTAAAGCAGAGCCACTAGTTTCAATTTCTGCACGGAGTTACTGTTTATTGAAGGCAGATAGCAAGTATTCAAGTACTGAGACTCCAACAATCCAATTAAAAGCGATTTCAGAAACTCCTGTTACTGGTGATCTTTTACAATTAGCTGCTGCGGTTCCTGGCGATGATTATGTTGAAGTGGCGTTCTCGGTTAGGACAATAGGTGGCGCATGGAAGCCAGTAGGGACTTCAGATCACCGAACTTTTACCGATAGTGGAACAAAGGGAGCCCTTCATCGAGTATTTATCGATCCACAGTTGTACAAGGTTGGATCAAAAATTGAAGTTATTGCCGTTGCAAAAGGCTCTAGTGGAAAATTTGTTCAATCAAAAATCGTTCAATATACAATTAAGCGCTAAGCCAAAAACTCATCGGCTGATCTAAGTACTTAGCCCACGATCTTTCGTTGTGCCCGCTGCGTGTGTAAACACGCGAGATAAAGTCATGAGTGCGGTAACCACGTTCAAGCATCAACTGATCTGCGTAGATTTGAAATGGCGCATATTCGGAGTCTAAGCCTTTTGTTCCGTGGCTCATCCAAACCTTATGAGATCCTGGAAGTGGTAACGAGTTAATAGTTTTTTCAACCAATGGATTTCCACCGAAAGGCCAATGTGGCGAGAGAGCCAGCGCTGTCGTAAATCGTTCGGGCATTTGTGCGATCGCATACAAAGTGGCTAAAGCCCCCATGGACGAACCGATCATGGCAGTTTCTTTGGAGTCAATTTCAGGTTCTAAAGCCGGAACGATAGTTTCAAAGATTTCCCTGAAGTAGCTGTCACTCTGCAGCATAGTTTTATCTTCGAGCACCTTTGCAAAATCGTTGTGCACTGCAATGCCTTCACGGAAGTATTTTTCAGGCACAAGATCTTTGCCGCGCCCCCATGGGTTCTCTTTTGTAGAGCTATGCCAGACCCCAATTATTGATGGCGTAGAGGTACCCAGCTCTCGACTAACACGAATAGCTGACTGAGCCATTTCCCATGTTTGTCCACGATGGGTAGAGGACTTACCATCAAACACATTTTGTCCATCATGAGCGATCAATAACTTATCGGAACCTTTTTGTGGCTTCCAATAATCCACGGTCCGTGCGCCAAATTTTAGCCGTATGACCTCGCCCGGAACCCCACGGACTTGAAACCGCTTAATCTCCTGCATCATGATTGAATTCTCCCATGTCTTTGACGAAAACTTCAATTATCTGGTTTCGTCGCGACCTTCGAATCAATGATCACCCAGCATTATTAGCTGCGATTGAATCAGCAGATCAAGTAATTCCACTTTTTATTCTCGATAAAAAACAAATACAAGAAGCCGGCGAAAAATTATTGTCCTATATGGGTCAGTCTCTCAGGGCTTTAGATGAGTCACTTGGCAATCGATTGCACATTATTGAAGGTGATCAAGTCGAAGTACTTAAAGATCTCATCGCACAATACGAGGTAGAGGAGGTTCACATCTCTGCCGAATACGAGCGATACGGTGCTGAACGAGACGCTCGAGTTGAAGCAGCGGGGATAAAACTTGTTCGCACCGGCAGTCCATACGCGGTTACTCCAGGCCGGGTTCTTAAGCCAAGCGATGCAACCCCATACAAGGTGTACACACCTTTTTATCGTGGCTGGCGAACACATGGATACCGAGCACCTGCCGTAACACCTAAGAAATTTAATATTGTTGAGCCAACAGATAAATACCGTAACTTTCCTGATTTTCCGACCCCTACAGGTGTGCAGATTATTGAAGCTGGTGAAAAAGCTGCTCTTGTACGATTTAACGTTTTCACTAAAAACGGATTAGACAGCTACGATGAAAATCGCAATTTTGCTTCCATTGATGGAACCTCAAAAATGAGCACATATTTAAAGTTTGGCGAGATTCACCCCCGGACATTGCTTGCAAATTTGGGAGAAAGTAAAGCGCATGACACTTTCCGTAAAGAGATTGCCTGGCGCGAGTTTTATGCTGATGTTCTTTTTAATAATCCAATGACCGATCTTGAATACTATGCACCCAAATTTTCGCAGATGCGATATGACAAGCCCGGCAAACAGTTTAAGTCGTGGTGTGAGGGGAAAACTGGGTACCCATTTGTAGATGCGGCAATGCGTCAGTTGATTAAAGAGGGGTGGATGCATAATCGCACCCGCATGGTTGTTGCCTCATTTTTGGTTAAAGATCTACACCTGGAATGGCAAATTGGAGAACGCTTCTTTGCTGAACACCTTGTTGATTACGATGTTGCATCTAACGCGCACGGTTGGCAGTGGACAGCAGGATGCGGCACCGATGCTTCACCGTATTACCGAATATTTAATCCAATTGAACAAGGAAAGCGCTTTGATGAAAATGGCGATTACATTCGGAGGTATGTGCCAGAGCTTGCACACCTCTCCGCCTCTGAAATTCATGAGCCTTGGCTCTTTCTGGATGGCTATAGCAAGGGATATTCAGAGCGGGTCGTTGATCATGCAATTGAGCGCCTTGAATCCTTGGCTCGTTTGCAAGAGATTAAAGCCGATAAACCCCTAGACCCTCGCGCTTAGCTTTGTACATCGCGTTATCTGCGCGTACAAGTAGATCCTTTTCACCAGTGTTCTTTGCAACTCCAATACTGACTCCAAGTTGTATTTCTTTGTTATTGATATGAAATGGATACGACAATGTTGCGCGTAACGCGAGTGCAACTTCGATCGCACTTTCACTCCCACCTTCATACAGAACCCCAAATTCATCTCCACCAAGTCGGGCCAATAAGGCACCATGTGGCAAAGCGCGTTCAAAACGAAGCGCAACTTGTTGCAAGATTTTGTCACCAGTTTCGTGTCCATGCGCATCATTGATTGGCTTAAAACCATCAAGATCTAGAAGTAGTAATGCCCCTTCTTTTTGTACAAAGGCATCAATCTCAGTAACTAAACGGCGACGATTAGGAAGTCCAGTTAATTCATCAGTTCTTGCTAATAAACGCTCCTGACCAATATTTCGGGCTTGAGTTAAAGCAAGAGCCATGCGCGCAAATGCAAGAGCTAGTGTTGCGATTGCGGGAATCAATATAAATCGTGGGAAGTATTGTGGGCGAATAGCAATTAGCGCCAATAAAGTCGCACTCAGCGAAACTGAAATTGAAATCAAAATCGGATTTATTCCTTCGCGGGCTTTGCTATCTATTCCTGGTTGCCAAAAACTCTCAGCTATCAACAAAATTCCAATAATCCAACCTGTATCAAGTATTGATCCCATGGAATAACTTCCATTGATGTTTTGCCACAAGTAAAGAAAGTCAGTGGAAGCAAATGCCATTACTCCCAGAGATAGAACCAGCCCTCGTCTTGAGTAACCCTGCATTGAAATAGTCACCATCACGACGCAGACGAGAATGAGATCTGCAATCGGATACATAATTGCGAAAAATGTTTCAGTAATGTTGCCATCAAAATGGGGCACTACTTGCTGCGCAAAAAGAGCAGAACCAAGAGTGCTCAGCCCTAGTCCAAATATAAAAGCATCTACAAGCTCAATTACAGCGAGCTTGCGATTTGCTGCAAGTAATCGCGGTAATCCAAGGATTGTTAAAGGGTAAAAGAGTAAATATAAAATACTGGAGAAAACGTTTGGATCGATTGAGAATGAATAGAAGATTGCGGTGCTGGCAATCGCAGAACCTATCGCCCACAGCGTGACTGCACTTGCAACGATTGGTTTAGCTACCCGGTCGCTAATGTGGGGTGCAAAGGTAATACCGGCGATTGCTGCAATTGGAACAAGGTTATATGCAAATAATTCAGACCAAGCTGTTGGAACCAGCAAGTGAAGAGACACATAGATAGCCAGCAGGCAGGCTCCTGAAAATCTCACTGCTCGCATGCTTTGAGGGTAAGAACACGCAATCGAAAAAGAAATAGGGGAATCCATAGGCAAGAAAAAACCCGCTACCTTGATGGCAGCGGGTTTTTAATTAGATTTAAAGTATTAGAGCCCCTTTGTACAGAACAACTTTGCGTTTGCTTCTGCACCAGCAAGTGTTGAGGTAAGTTCCTTTGGCTTATTGACGAGAAGTAAGCGCGCAGCGTCAAGGCGCCTAATTGCCAATTCAATTTGTCGAACTTGAGAGGCATAAGCGCGTGAGGCAGAAGTCCAAAGCCGTACCGCTTTGTCGAATTCAGCTTTGTCAGCAGCCTTAGTCGCAGCTGTCGCTTTTGCTTGGGCAAGAGGCAATCTTGTATTGACATCAGCCAACTTTTTTTGGACTGTATCTAAAAGAAGCTTTTGTTCTGCAATGCTGGCATCAATCGGCGGGATTTCTGCCATGAATTGAGCAATGGTTACAGCAGAAGTTTTCTTTGCTTTTACTACATCGTTAGCGGCTGTTAAACAATCAACTTTTAGCCAGGTCAATTTAGAGTTAGTTACAAGAGGGTTCTTCGCGCACTTATAAGTACCAGCGCTAGTTTTGGTAGATGCTCCTGACTTTGTGCATGAAACACCATTAGTAACCGGGGTTGCTGCCTGAGCTGGAACAGCCACCATGACGCCACTTGCGACAATGAGTGCTACTGATAATGATGCGATTTTGCGAAGCATGAATAAACCTTTCGTTGTAATAGCCGCAATTCTAGCGACCCAGTGCTGAAAGAACTCTGATAACCCGCCGAGAATTCAGAGGGATGATTGTTACTTGCGCTGTTTTCTCCTCATACTCATGCCAATCTTTCTGACAATTGATCGTGGCAATATTCGGATAATAAACACCAGTATTTGGTATTGCCACCCTGGAGTTGATACCGCCTCACCCTTCAGCGCATCGCTCCAGGACTTGGCAACTAATCTGTCAGCATCAAGCCACATAAAGCTTGGTAATCCCTTCATAGACATACGGCCGCGTTGGTGGAACTCAGTGCGAGTAAATCCAGGGCACAAGGCACTGATCTTTATATTAGTTTCGGCAAGTTCAGTATGTAGTGATTCTGACAATACTGTCAGGTAAGACTTTGATGCACTGTAAGTACCACCTGCAATAAAACCAGCGACTGATGAAACATTGATGACTACACCTTTATTGCGCTGCTTCATCAGTGGAATCGCTACGTGCATAAGCCGCATCGGAGTGCGGACCAGAACATCTAGTAGTTGTTGTTCTTCATCCAATACAGACACCGTAAATGCCTTGTTGATTCCAAATCCCGCATTGTTAATAAGTACATCAACCTGATTGATTGCAATGTAATTCTCAACGGATGCGCATCCAGTATCAGTCGCAAGATCTGCTTGAATTATGTGAGTTTTGATTGCGTACTTTGCTTCAAGTCCTTGGGCGCGTTCTTGCAAACGTGGTAGATCCCGGGCAACCAAAATAATGTTGTAATTGTTGTCCGCTAAAAGTCGAGTAAAACTCTCACCGATTCCAGAAGTTGCTCCGGTAACTAACGCCCATGACTCCATTTATGCCCCAATTCCTGCAGGATCCTCATCCCGAATGTGCCAGCTGCTGCCGTATGAATCAATTAAATCTAAGAATGGTTTTGGTTCTAACCATTCAGGACCAACAACACCAGCAGGTTTCCAGGTGCCATTGGAAATTAACTCCATTGCTATTACTGGATTAATCGCGGTCTGCCAGACAACTGCTTGATCTCCGTAATTTTTCATCGACCATTCATTGTCAACGACGTTATAGATGTAACAGGCGTATGGCTTTCCATCTTTATTAAGACCAGCAACATGTGCACCTGCACATGTTTTACCGTGCATAACTGGACCAATTGTTGCAGGATCTGGCAATAAGGATGCCAAAAAGTCGCGAGGTGCAATTTCCATTCCGCGGTACTTCACCTTTTCCTTATTTGATAGACCAAGTGCATGAATAGTTTTTAGCTTCTCAATAAAGTCATTTCCGAGACCATACTTAAAGGTAACTCTCTTTGCCTTTATTTTCTGTGGAATTAAAGCCACTTCCTCATGTTCAACATCAACACATTCAACAGAGCCGATACCTTCCGGGAAATCAAAAGTCACGCCACCTGTAAATGGCTTAGCTGTATGCCATCCCTCATTCCAAATTAATGGGGGATTAAGACATTCTTCGATCGTTGTCCAAATTGAAAATGAAGGAGCAAATTCATAACCATCAACTGTAAGACTTGAACCATCCAAGATTGTGACAGCATCAATTTCACTGAACAAATAATCTTGGGCGTAGCGAGCAAAAATGTCACTCATGCCAGGTTCGATACCAATTCCAATAAGTGCGAATTTACCTTGATTTAACCATTCGTCGTGCTGTGCAAATTGATCATCACCAAGCATCACGCCAACTTTATTAAATGGATCGGTTGGGTGTGCAATCGATAGCGAGAGCGCCATATCAATGTAGTTAACACCGACATTCTTTGCTGCATTAAAGATATTCATAACAAAACGAGGATCCACCGCGTTAACTACAACATCAGGATTGATCTTTCGAATCAATCCCTCGAGAGCTGCCAGATCGCCGGCATCCACCTCCACTGATGTAAATCGTGGGTCTTGGATTTTCTGGGTGACAGCGTGCGCTTTTGAAGCATCGTAATCAGCGATAACTAACTCAGTGATAAATGACTTGCGGGATGCGATATTTGCGATTGCACTGCCAACTCCGCCTGCGCCGATAACGAGCGCTCTCATGGTTGGCCTTTCGGGTTGTTTTCGAACCCA
>Ga0114975_10001037_pt1 | contig 20211 bp, 18 predicted proteins | sample S_130626_EF_Meta_FD_87031 | JGI IMG/M metagenome (GOLD analysis project Ga0114975, IMG submission 87031) | Freshwater microbial communities from Lake Simoncouche, Canada to study carbon cycling - S_130626_EF_MetaG | ecosystem: Environmental > Aquatic > Freshwater > Lake | place: Lake...
CTGGAAACAACGAAAGTACTGTTGTAGGAAGTGGAATTTATCCGTTTTATCATCTTGGTTTTTATGCCGATAAGAGGTTGAATCGTAAAAGTGCCATTCAGTTTGGAACGGAATTATTTTTGACTAAAAGCAACATCGATTTCATCAAATATCTATCGGTGGCCTATCCTGAACTAAATATTGACCCAAATACTGACTATAAAAGAGTAGGTGTTTTTGTGGGTCATGAGTTATTTATTAATAAGGTGTCCTTGGTAACACAAATTGGATATTATGTATACAAACCACTTAAATCTGATACAGCTTTGTACGATCGGTTGGGAATGAAATATTATATTACAAATAAATTTTATTCAGAAATAGCCATAAAAACGCACGGGTTTTTAGCTGAAGCTTTAGAGTTTGGAGTGGGTGTACGACTATAAATAAATGAATTTGAAAAAAATAACAATTTTAATTTGCTTCCTGTTTTTTGTACTTGGCTGTTCAAAACCTTCCGAGTGTATAGAATCGGCTGGACCTATGATTAATCGAGATTTTTCGGTGGATGCATTTGATAAAATAATTGTATATCCCGGAATCAGTTTGGTAATTTCTCAAGGACCAGTAACCAGGGTTCAAGTTCAAACTGGCGATAATTTAATGCCCAATATCGAAGTAAAAGCTGAAAACGGGTTTTTATCTATAAAAGACAATACCACATGCAATTGGGTGCGTGATTACGGAATTACTACCGTATATGTGACCGCCCCAAACATAACTGAAATCAATTCCAAAACTGAAAAAAATATTTCTTCAAATGGAGTTTTGACCTACCCAATATTAAGACTAATTTCTACTGATTTATCTGATGGTGCTGGAACAAGCGATTTTTATATAAATGTCAATAATTCTCAGTTGGTTATAGAAAATAATAACGTTTCAAGGTATTTTATTTCTGGTTTAACCAATTTCCTTAAAGTAAATTTCTATGAAGGAAATGGGCGTTTTTTAGGGGATAATTTGAATGCTAAAGAAGTTGAAATTTACCACCGAGGAACGAATGATATAATTGTAAAAGCAATTGATAAAATAACTGGAAAATTATACAGTACGGGTAATTTGATATTAAAAAATACGCCTCCAATTGTTGATGTTCAGCAATATTATCAAGGAAGAGTAATTTATAATTAGGTTTATTTCTTGGTTATTTCCCTAAAAATAGCTTCTAAATTTTTGTTTTTTTGATTCAATTGAAGTGTTTTCAAACCATTTTCATTGGCAAAATCAAAAACAATTGGACGCATGTCAGTTTCAGAAACAAAGGTCAATTCCCAAACGGTATCATGGATATTTTTATAGGATTTTAAATGTGGAATTTTGGCAATTGCTTGTTCTTCGATTTTAAAATCAAATTCCACCTCGATAACTTGTTCTTTATCGAATGAAATCAGTTTGTCCAATTTTTTATCGGTCACAATTTTACCATTGTTGATAATGATAACTCGATCACAAATTGCCTCAACCTCTTGCATGATGTGTGTTGACAAGAATACCGTTTTGTCTTTTCCAACATTTTTAATCACATTTCTAATCTCAACCAATTGATTTGGATCCAAACCTGTGGTGGGCTCGTCCAAAATTAAAACATCAGGATTGTGTAAAAGTGCATTGGCTAAACCTACTCTTTGACGATATCCTTTGGACAATTGTCCAATTTTTTTGTGACTTTCAGAGGTCAATCCTGTTAATTCAATCACATCATTAATCCTAGATTTTTCCACTTTAAATACATCGGCATTGAAAGCCAAATATTCTCTTACATATAAATCCAAATACAATGGATTGTGCTCAGGCAAATAACCAACAGACAATTGAACCGCTTTTTGGTTGGAATTTACATCAAATCCGTTTACGGCTGCACTTCCTTCATCGGCAGTGATATAGGTAGTTAATATTTTCATCAAAGTAGATTTTCCAGCGCCATTTGGACCCAAAAAACCTACAATTTCTCCTTTTTTAACAGAGAATGAAACGGCATCCAGCGCTTTCTGATCACCATAATTTTTAGAAATATTTACAACTTCAATTGACATAAAATTTATTTTGAACAAAAGTAAGTAGAAAAATTAGGTTTACCATAAATGAACATTACAAATAAATAACGATTGTAATTCGCTTTTTGAATACAATCAAATGAAATGCAACTAGTTAAATTTAAATAAATCTTATTTTCAGTCCTTTAAAATAATTATTTGATAAAATTATTAAGTTCGAATTATGAATTTCCTTTTAATTCAAAAAATCTTCATTATTATAGTGTTTAAATAGAATTTATAGCTAGCTTTGCTAAACAAATTTCAGAAAAAAATGAACCATAATTTCAATTTTACACCATCTTATTATTTCTTCTTTATCAGAAGATAGGATTGTGTTGTGGTTGTTTGAAACAAATAAAAAAACAAATAAAGCTATACAATCCTGATGAAAATCAGGATTTTTTTTTGATTATACATGATACAAAAAGTTGCAATACAAGGAATAAAAGGTTCATTTCACCATCAAGTGGCTTTGGAATATTATCATCATGAAATTGATGTTAATGAATGCATGTCGTTTGAAGAATTGGTAGAAAGTCTTTTGTCGAGCCAATCAGATCAAGCAGTTATGGCTCTTGAGAATTCAATTGCAGGATCAATAATCCCAAATTATGCTTTGATTGACAAGAATAATTTACTTATTATAGGGGAATATTACATGGACATTCATCAAAATTTTATGGCATTGAAAGGGCAAAAATTGGATGACATCACTGAAGTTCATTCTCATCCAATGGCATTGTTGCAATGTATGGAATTTTTAAAAAAATATCCCCACATAAAATTGGTTGAAGACAAAGATACGGCCGAAACAGCGAGAAGAATTCATCAAAAGCAATTAATGGGAATTGCTGCAATAGCTAGTAAAACCGCATCAAAACTGTATGATTTGGAAATATTGGCTCCAGAAATCCAAACCATTAATAATAATATGACTCGTTTTGTTATTCTAAATAAAGAGAATTCATTTGTTCCAAAAAAGGAAATAAATAAAGCCTCATTGAAATTTGAATTGGATCACAAACGAGGAAGTTTGGCGGCAGTATTGAACGTGATGAGCGATTGTAAATTGAGTTTAACCAAAATTCAGTCTTTACCAAAAATTGAAACACCGTGGAAATATTCTTTTTTTGTAGATGTAACTTTTGATGAATACGAGGACTATTCTAAAGCAAAATCTTTATTGGAAATTATGGCTGATTATTTTAAAGTTTTAGGGGAATATAAAAATACAAAACCGTAGCCCCCTAACCCCCTATGGGGAATTGGTGGGGCACAAATAGTTCTTTATTAAAATAAAAAATAAAAATAAATTGGAAAATTTAAAAAATAGCATCGGTTCATCTTCGGCTCCCGCCCCTTTGGGGAGGGTTGGGGTGGGGCTTGCAAAGCGAATCGATACGGTTGAAGAATATTATTTCTCATCAAAATTGAGGGAGGTTCGGCAATTACTAGCAGAAGGAAAACCAATTATCAATATGGGAATTGGAAGTCCTGATAGGGCGCCTTCAAAAAATGTTATTGAAGCAATTCAAAAGGCGGTCACGGACGAAAATGCACATCAATATCAAAGTTATCAAGGGCTTCCGGAATTAAGAAATGGAATTGCCGATTTTTATAAAAATAATTACCAAGTTGAATTGAATTTTAATTCTGAGATTTTACCTTTAATGGGTTCAAAAGAAGGGATTATGCATATTTCATTGGCTTTTTTAAATGAAGGTGATGAAGTTTTAATTCCAAATCCTGGTTATCCAACGTATACTTCGGTAACTAAATTAGTAGGAGCAACTCCCGTTTTTTACGACCTAATTGAAAGTAATAATTGGGAACCGGATTTTGAAAAATTGGAACAACTAGATTTGTCCAAAGTGAAAATAATGTGGGTTGGTTATCCACATATGCCTACGGGCGCAACTGGAAGCTTGAAATTATTCGAAAAAACAGTGGCTTTTGCCAATAAACATAAGATTTTAGTAATTAATGATAATCCGTATAGTTTTGTTTTGAATGAAAATCCAATTTCAATATTGCAAGTTGCTGGAGCAAAAGAAGTGGCTTTGGAATTGAATTCATTATCCAAAACCTACAATATGGCAGGTTGGCGAGTGGGAATGGTTTCGGGAAAATCAGAATTTATAGACGCCATTTTAAAAGTCAAAAGCAACATGGACAGTGGCATGTTTTATGGAATTCAAAAAGGGGCAATTGAAGCTTTAAAATTAGACAAATCTTGGTTTGATTCTCAAAATTTAATCTATGAAAAACGAAGAAATCTAACCTTTCAATTGGCAAAAAAATTAGGGTGCACTTATGATGAAAATTCAGTTGGATTATTCGTTTGGGCTAAATTATCTTCTGAAATTAAATCTGCTGAGAATTTTGTAGATAAAATATTATATGAAAAAGATATTTTTATTACACCAGGAACCATTTTTGGCAGTAATGGTGAGGGCTATATTCGGTTTTCACTATGTGTAAATGAAGAGAAAATACAAGAAGCAATTTTGAGATTATAGGAAGAGTTTGGATTACTATCTAAATAAAAAAAAATGAAAGTATTTGTAATAGGAGTAGGTTTAATAGGAGGTTCTATGGCATTGGACATAAAATCAAAATACGATCAAGTCACCATTTATGGAATTGAAACGAATAAAAACTATTTAGAGGAAGCCCTGAATTTGAATATTATCGATAAAAAAGCGACGATTTCAGATTTGGTCAATGCTGATTTTGTGATACTTGCTGTTCCGGTTGATATTGCTTTAGTACTTTTGCCTAGTGTTTTAGATACAATAAATGATGACGCCTTAGTTATAGATGTAGGTTCTACAAAATTTCCAATTTGTGATTTGATTTCCAATCACTCAAAAAGAAGAAATTTTATGGGAACACATCCAATTGCAGGAACGGAATTTTCGGGCCCAGCTGCTGCAATTACAGGATTGTTTGCAGGGAAAACCAATATTATTTGCGAGGTCGAGAAAACCGCCTTTAAATTGCAACAAAGGGCGTTGGATTTATTTGACAAATTAGGAATGCGAATTCGATACATGGATTCAAAAGCACACGATCAACACATTGCGTATGTTTCTCATTTATCTCATATAAGTTCATTTATGTTGGGAAAAACAGTCATCAAAAAGGAAAAAGACGAACGTGATATTTTTGATATGGCAGGAAGCGGATTTGAAAGCACAGTAAGATTAGCTAAAAGCTCACCCGCAATGTGGACGCCAATATTCAAACAAAATAAGAAACATGTAGTTAAAACATTAGAAGAATACATTTCTAATTTGTCCAATTTTAAAGACTTATTGGAAAATGATAATTATGACGCCATTTATAATGAAATGCAAGGCGTGAATAAAATAAAAGAGATATTAAATAATTTTAACAAGCAATAATAAATTAATTAAACACCTAATAAAAATTAAGATGGAGAACAAGAAAGAAATGAAAACGTGGTTAACTGAATTCAATTTGAACCATCCTCTGGTGATTGCTGGTCCGTGTAGTGCTGAAACGGAAGAACAGGTTTTGAAGATTGCTCACGAATTAAAAAATTCTGACGTTAGTATTTTCAGGGCAGGAATCTGGAAACCAAGAACTCGTCCTGGGGGTTTTGAAGGTGTTGGTGCAATAGGATTGAAATGGTTGCAAAAAGCAAAAGCAGAAACCGGTTTGTTGATGGCAACTGAAGTAGCCAATGCTGCCCACGTAAAATTGGCTTTAGAACACGATATTGATGTATTATGGATTGGTGCAAGAACAACTGTAAATCCTTTTGCGGTTCAAGAAATTGCAGACGCATTGCAAAATACAGATAAAATAGTATTAATAAAAAACCCTGTAAACCCCGATTTAGCATTGTGGATTGGTGGCGTAGAACGGTTGTATAACGCAGGAATAAAAAAATTAGGGGTAATTCATAGAGGTTTTTCAACCTATGAAAAAACCAAATATAGAAATATCCCTGAATGGCAAATTGCAATTGAATTGCAAAGTCGTTTTCCAGATTTGCCTTTAATTTGCGATCCATCCCACATTACAGGTCGTCGAGATATGATTTTAGAAGTGTCTCAACAGGCATTAGATTTAAATTATGATGGCTTGATTATTGAAACCCATACCGATCCAGATAATGCCTGGAGTGATGCAGCTCAACAAGTAACCCCAACCACTTTAAAACAAATTTTCAATGATTTAAAAATTAGAAAATTGACTACCGAGGAAGACGATTATAATACAGAAATGATAAAGTTAAGAGCCAATATTGACATTGCAGACGCTAAATTATTGGAAATATTAGGCAATAGAATGAAAGTCGCGGAACAAATAGGAGCATTGAAAAAATCCAAAAATGTAGCTGTTTTACAAAATAAAAGATGGAATGAAATTCTTGGTAAAATGGTCCTTGACGGAGAAGAAAAAGGATTAAGTGAAGAGTTTATATTAAAATTATTCAAGGCGATCCATCAAGAAAGTATCAGTCATCAAGAAAAAATAATGAATAATTAAATTGATATTTATTCGATAAACGGATTCATTTAAGGCCAATTATTAAATTAGTTGGTCTTTATATTTTAATAAAAATCATAAATCATTTTCCGAATTAACTTTATCTTTGCCTCATGACAGGAATTGTTTATAAATCTACTGGAAGTTGGTACACTGTAAAATCGGAACAAGGGGATTTTATAGAATGCCGCATGAAAGGGAAATTTCGTATAAAAGGCATTAAAAGTACCAACCCAATTGCAGTGGGTGATTGGGTAGATTATGAGCTCGAGGAAACCTCAGATGCCGTTACAGGAACCATTCATACTATTCACGAAAGGAAGAATTATATCGTTAGAAAATCAGTGAATTTATCCCATCAAATGCACATTATTGCGTCGAATATTGATCGGGTTTTTCTCTTAATTACGATTAATAATCCGCCTACAACTACCAATTTTATCGATCGTTTTTTGGTTACTGCCGAAGCTTACGGAATTGAAACCGTTTTGGTGTTTAACAAGATTGACACTCTCGACGAAACTACTTTAGACGAACAATTGTATCTGCAACACCTCTATCAAGAAATTGGTTACCAATGTTTGCGAGTTTCCTCTACTGAAATGAAAGGGATTGATCAGATAAAAGAATTAATGATTGGAAAAGTTAGCATGTTTTCAGGGCATTCCGGAGTTGGAAAATCAACTTTGGTAAACGCATTAGAACCTAATTTACAATTAAAAACAAAGGTAATTTCGGAACAAAGTAGGCAAGGACAACACACGACCACATTTGCAGAAATGTACGATTTAAGTTTCAACGCTAGAATTATTGACACTCCTGGAATTAAAGGATTTGGTATTGTAGATATGGTAAAAGAGGAAATTAGCGGCTATTTTCCTGAATTTTTTAAGTTAAAAGACAATTGTAAATTCAATAATTGTTTGCACAAAGACGAACCGCATTGCGCCATTAAAAAAGCATTAGAAGACGATCAAATTTCTTGGTCTCGTTATAAAAGTTATTTGAAAATATTGGAAGGCGATGAAGAGCATTATCGAACAGATATTTATGATGAGGATCGAAAAGCAAGTGATGAAACGAGGAATAAGTAATTAATTTGAAAGTAGTAATCCAAAGAGTAACTTCCGCATCGGTAACTATTGAAACCGAAATTGCAGCTAATATTCAAAGTGGTTTATTGGTGTTAGTTGGAATCGAAGATGAAGATTCCCAGGAAGATATCAATTGGCTTAGCCAAAAAATTATCAATCTTCGCATTTTTGGTGATGAAAATGAAGTTATGAATTTATCTGTAAAAGATATTCAAGGGGATGTTATTATCGTAAGTCAATTTACATTATACGCAAGTACTAAAAAGGGAAACCGACCTTCCTATATCAAAGCATCAAAGCCCGAAATAGCGATTCCTTTGTATGAAAAATTTGTAAAACAAATGGAATTTGAATTGGGAAAGAAAATCCAAACCGGTAAATTTGGTGCCGATATGAAAGTAGCTTTGGTAAATGACGGCCCAGTAACCATAATTATTGATAGTAAAAATAGAACATAATGAATTTAAAAAACTCCCAACTAGAAGTTGATAATTGGATCAAAGAACATGGAGTACGCTACTTTAACGAACTCACCAATATGGCCCAACTTACGGAAGAAGTTGGGGAAGTAGCGCGCATTATCGCCCGCAGATATGGTGAACAGTCGGAAAAAGAATCCGATAAAAACAAAGACCTTGGTGAAGAATTAGCCGACGTAGTTTTTGTGGTTCTTTGTCTAGCTAACCAAACTGGAATTGATTTGCAAGCCGCTTTTGACAAAAAATTGGATTTAAAATCCATTCGAGATAAAGACCGTCATCATGACAATGAAAAATTGAAATAATGAATTTACTACTCAATTATAAAGTCTTAAATCAGAAATCCAAAATTAAAATCGCAGGTTCCAAATCGGAAACTAATCGGTTATTATTGCTTCAAGCCTTATATCCAAATATTGTCATAGAAAACGCTTCAAATTCTGATGATTCAGAAGTAATGGTCTCTGCTTTGGCAACCCTCAACCAACAACCCTCAACTAACATCCAATTAATAGATATTCATCACGCTGGAACAGCCATGCGGTTTTTAACTGCATTTTTTGCGACGCAAGAAAACAAAACGGTTATATTAACTGGTTCCCCAAGGATGAAAGAACGGCCAATTAAAATTTTGGTAGACGCTTTAAAACAGCTCGGCGCAACAATTGAGTATCTTGAAAACGACGGTTTTCCGCCAATAAAAATTACAGGTATACAACTGAAAATCTCTAAAGTTTCGCTTCCAGCAAATGTGAGTAGCCAGTATATTTCAGCACTTTTATTAATTGCCCCTTCACTTCAAAACGGTTTGGAACTGACATTAACAGGTGAAATAACCTCCATTCCTTACATCAATATGACGTTGAAACTGCTACAAGAAATTGGAGTTGAAACGTCGTTTTCGAAAAATGTAATTGTAGTAAAACCCAATATTCAAACCCTTCCACCCAAAACCCTAACCGTAGAATCCGATTGGAGTTCTGCGTCCTATTTTTATTCGATAATAGCACTTTCAAAAGTGGGAACTCAAATAGAACTCTCCAATTTTAAAGAAAATAGTTTGCAAGGCGATGCTGTTTTGGCAACTATTTATCAGCAAATGGGTGTTGAAACCCTTTTTGACAATGGGAAAATTACCTTATTAAAAAATGATAATCCGGTAAATCACAGTCTGATTTTAGATTTAAATTGTGCTCCCGATATTGCCCAAACAATTGCTGTAACCGCTTTTGGATTAGGAATAGGATGTGAATTAACAGGCTTGCACACGCTTAAAATTAAGGAAACCGATCGGTTAGAAGCATTGCAAATTGAGCTTTCAAAATTGGGCGCTATAATTTCAGTAACCAATGATAGTTTGCAGTTACAAACTTCAGAAATAATTCATTCCAATCAGACTATTTCTACTTATAATGATCACAGAATGGCAATGGCATTTGCACCTTTAGCATTAAAAATGGACATAAACATTCAAAATGCTGAGGTAGTATCAAAGTCGTATCCTAATTTTTGGAATGATTTAGAACATCTAGGTTTCATAATTTCAAAATATTAATCTGAAACTTCTTAACGTATTTGCGCCCTTGCATCTCATTTCAAAAATAAACCTTAAAACACTTGACAACGCCTGTCTCACAATCGTATATTTGCACACGATTTTGAATCAGATACAAAATCAATAACCATAATTTATCCCAAATGAAATTATCCCATTTTCAATTCAATTTACCTAAAGAACTTTTAGCTGAATTTCCAGCAGAAAACAGAGACGAATCTCGCTTAATGGTTATTAACCGTGAAAAGAAAACTATTGAGCACAAAATGTTCAAAGATGTTATCGATTATTTTGACGATGGTGATGTTATGATTCTTAATAATACGAAAGTTTTTCCAGCTCGTTTGTACGGGAATAAAGAAAAAACAGGAGCGAGAATTGAGGTTTTCTTGTTAAGAGAATTGAATGCAGAACAACGACTTTGGGACGTTTTGGTAGATCCAGCTCGTAAAATTCGAATTGGAAATAAATTGTATTTTGGGGACGACGATTTATTAGTTGCTGAGGTAATTGACAATACCACTTCTCGCGGAAGAACGTTGCGTTTTCTTTTTGACGGGCCTTATGATGAATTCAGAAAAAAATTAACCGAATTAGGAGAAACTCCAATCCCTAAATATATCAATAGAGAAGTAACGCCAGAAGACGCGGAACGTTACCAAACTATTTATGCTAAAGAAGAAGGAGCTGTAGCTGCGCCAACTGCAGGATTGCACTTTTCTAAACACCTTTTGAAAAAATTAGAAATAAAAGGAGTTGGATTTGCAGAAGTAACACTTCATGTTGGATTAGGCACTTTTAATCCAGTAGAAGTAGAAGATTTATCTAAACATAAAATGGATTCTGAAGAGTTAAAAATTACACAAGAAGCTTGTGATATTGTGAATGCTGCTAAAGTAGCCAAAAAACGTATTTGTGCCGTTGGAACTACGTCAATGCGTGCTATTGAAAGCGCTGTTTCTTCTCAAAAAACACTAAATCCATACGATGGATGGACTAATAAATTCATTTTTCCTCCTCACGATTTTAGTATCGCCAATTGCATGATTACTAATTTCCATACCCCTAAATCAACTTTATTGATGATGATTTCTGCTTTTTGTGGTCACGATTTAATGAAAGAGGCTTATGAAATTGCAGTTAAAGAAAATTATAAATTTTATTCCTACGGTGACGCCATGTTAATCATCTAAATGAATTTTAATTAGAATATAAATCTCGTCTTATTAAGGCGAGATTTTTTTATTTAGACCTAATTTATTGTGTTTTTTCAAATTAGGAGTTCTATATTTTTGCTACTTTTACCTTTATTAATACTGAAATTATGACATTCCAAAACACCCTAGAATTTGCTAAAGAATTGGATTCTCAAGACCAATTAAAAGAATATAGAAAAGAGTTTTATTTTCCTAAAGTAAATGGCAAACAGGTTATATATTTCACAGGGAATTCCCTTGGACTTCTTTCAACAAGAGCTAAAAAATATGTAGACGACATTATGAACGATTGGCAAAATTTGGCCGTTGAAGGATATTTTTACGCCGAAAAACCTTGGTTGGATTACCACGAGCGGTTTGCAAAACCTTTGAGTACTATTGTTGGTGCACTTCCTTCTGAAGTTACGGTAATGAACACTTTAACTGTGAATCTTCATTTGTTAATGGTGTCCTTTTATAAGCCAAAGCCTAAAAAATTTAAAATTATTTGTGAAGCTAAAGCTTTTCCTAGTGATCAATACATGATGCAAAGTCAAGTGCAATTTCATGGCTACAATCCTGACGATGCGATTGTGGAAATTCATCGTAGAGAAGGAGAACACAATCTTAGATTAGAAGATATTTTAGCTAAAATTGAAGAGGTTGGCGATGAATTAGCTCTAGTTTTAATTGGAGGATTGAATTATTACACGGGTCAAGTTTTTGATATGAAAACAATCACAGAAGCTGGTCATAAAGTGGGTGCTTTTGTAGGTTGGGATTTAGCGCATGCAGCAGGAAACATCAAATTGGAATTACACGATTGGGACGTTGACTTTGCTTGCTGGTGTAGCTATAAATACATGAATTCAGGACCGGGGAATGCATCGGGTTGTTTTATTCATGAAAAACACCATGACAATATGGATCTTTCTAGATTTGCTGGTTGGTGGGGGCATAATAAAGAAAGACGTTTTAAAATGGAACCTAAATTTGATCCTGTTCGCGGCGCAAATGGTTGGCAAGTTAGCTGTTTGCCGGTTTTATCTTTGGCGCCTTATTTAGCCTCTGTTGAAATGTTTGACGAAATTGGCATGGATGCTATAATAGAAAAAAGAAATAAAATAACTTCCTATTTAGAATTTATTATTCAAGAGATTTCAAAAGAAGTAAAAGGATCTTTTGAAATAATCACTCCAGCAGATCCAAACCAGAGGGGAAGTCAATTGTCGGTTTTGCTTCATGGAGAAGGAAAGGAATTGTTTGACTATTTAATGGCTAATGGCGTCATTGTAGATTGGAGAGAACCAAATGTAATTCGATTTGCACCAGCTCCATTATATTGTTCTTACGAAGACCTGTTTGAATTTGGTCAAATATTAAAAAGAGGAATTTTAAAATAATACAATCAATAACTTGTTGAAAGCTATTTTACAAAATGCGCAAAGAACCCTCAAAGACACGCTAAATAAAAAATAGCTTAGTGAATCTTAGCGATTTTTTTGTGATGCTTTGTGTAATAACTATTCCTAAAAACGCTCAAAGAAAAAAACCTGCTCGTTAATTCAAGCAGGTTTTTTTTGTAAAACGCCATTATGAAATTTATAATTTTTATTTTTTATTTTAAGACACCCCTAAAATTTAGGGAGTGTATTTGTATAATTCATAAAAATTTATAATTTTTTGATTTTTTTCAAGGGGGTATGAAATGATTTTTTACTTTTATTGTGAATTTAAATCAAAAAACAATGAGAAAAATTATTTTAAGTGTGATTCTAATCACCATTTTGGTACTATCCGTTTTTCCAATTTATTTATTCCCAGAATCTACTGTTTTAGGAGCGCATGTTGTTCCTTTAAAATTAGACACAGGAGATACCGCTTGGATGCTTGTTGCTACCGGTTTGGTATTATTAATGACGCCTGGATTGGGCTTCTTTTATGGAGGAATGGTTGGAAAAAAGAATGTAATCAGTACTGTATTACAAAGTTTTATGGCCATGGTAATCGTAACTGTATTATGGGTTGTGGTTGGATTTGGTTTGTGCTTCGGTCCTTCGGTTGAAGGTTTAATTGGCGACCCAACATCAAATTTATTTTTTAATGGTGTGAATTCAAATACAGCATGGGAATTAGCTCCGACAATCCCCTTTATTTTGTTTGCTTTATTTCAAGCCAAATTTGCAATTATTACTCCAGCTTTAATTACTGGTGCTTTTGCAGAGCGTGTTCGTTTTTGGGCTTACTTGTTATTTATGGTATTATTTATCGTATTTGTATATGCACCTTTGTGTCACATGACTTGGCATCCTGATGGATTGTTATTTGGATGGGGAGTTTTAGATTTTGCAGGGGGAACAGTAGTTCATATGAGTGCTGGTTGGGCTGCTTTAGCGGGAGCTATATTCTTAGGTAGGAGAAAAGTACAAAAAACAAATCCTGCTCGTATTACATATGTATTATTAGGAACAGGATTATTATGGTTTGGATGGTTTGGTTTTAATGCTGGATCTGCCGTAGGTTCAGGAAGTTTGGCAGCTCAAGCCCTTGGAACCACAACTGTAGCTGCTGCTGCAGCAGCAATGGGATGGGTATTTTTAGATAAAGTGCTAGGCCACAAACTTTCAGCAATGGGAGCTTGTATTGGAGCGGTTGTTGGTTTAGTAGCCATAACCCCGGCTGCTGGATTTGTAACTATTCCTTCTGCATTGGCAATTGGTTTAATTGCAAGTGTGGTCAGTAATTTAGTCGTTTCAAAATTCCCTAAAGGTAAAGTTGACGATGCTTTGGATGTATTTGCTTGTCATGGAGTAGGCGGAATGGTAGGAATGTTATTAACTGGAGTTTTTGCTTCTAAATCGGTAAATGCTATCGTAGGCGATAACCAAGGATTGATTTATGGTGATGCTACTTTATTTTTAATTCAATTAAAAGCACTTGTTCTAGTTTCAGTTTTTGCCTTCGTCGTTTCCTATGCTTTATTCTATATTGTAAACAAAATTACACCGCTTAGAGTAAGCGAAGACAAAGAAGAACTTGGTTTAGATATTTCTCAACACGGAGAACAACTATAACCTAATACCTCAATTTTATTGGTCTTTATTTCGGGACAAATTTTCAAAATAACAAGAAAATTTGTTCCGAATAGGGATTACTATTTTTAATTTTTAACCAATAACACAAACATAACATGAAAAAAATTACCATTATTTTAGCTTTAGCGTTAAGCACCTTTACATTTGGACAAGACAAACCATTAGAAATTACAGGATCTGCCGATTTATATTACAAATATGATTTTTCTAAAACAGCCAATATTCCGACCAGTTTTGCCACCGATCAAAATTCGGTTTCATTAGGAATGGTTGACGTAATTCTTAAGAAAAAAACAGGAAAAACATCCTTTGTAGGAGAAATTTCTTTCGGTCCAAGAGGAGCTGGACAATCAATTCCTGATGTAAATAGTCAATCGTATCATATTCAAAATTTATATGCAACCTATGAAGCTTCAGAAAAATTGACTTTAACTGCAGGTTATATGAGCACTTTTATAGGATATGAAGTAATTTCTCCACTAGGAAATTTCCATTATTCAACTTCTTATTTATTTACAAATGGCCCTTTTCAAAATGGGGGAGTGAAAGGAAATTATACTTTTTCTAAAAAAGTAGGATTAATGGTTGGATTATTTAACGACCAGTGGAACACTTATCAAGCCAATTCTTCACTTGGATTGAATGCTGTTGGTGCCCAATTATCATTAACTCCTTCAAAAGATTTTACCGCCTATGTTAATTATTTAAGTGGATCAGCGAGTGGTAAAATAATTGATTTAACGGCAAATTATCAAATTACAGATAAATTCAAATTAGGATTAAATGCTGCTGATTTTAAAGGTGTTGATACTAACACGGGTTTCTCTGGATTGGCTTTGTATCCATCTTATGTAGTTAAAGATAATTTTAGTTTGGGATTACGTGTTGAATCATTCAAATCAAAAACTACTGAAGTTTCCTACACAGGGCTTACCTTAACTGGTAATATTAAATCAGGAGGATTGAATTTTATTCCAGAAATTCGATTGGATAATGCATCAGAAAAAGTTTTTTCGGATACCAGTTTAGCTCCTACAAAATCAGCAGCACAAGTTTGTCTTGCGGTGGTTTATGCTTTCTAACGAATCATTTTTTTATTTTTAATATTTTTGTTTTTAAGACCCGATTGTATCGGGTCTTTTTTTTCATTTAAGATAAAAGTAATTTAACATAATATTAAATGGAAATTAAGTTATAAAGAATACATTAGTGAACTTTGTGTTACAGCTGTTTCACAAAGCGCTAAAAATACTCGAAATATTAAATAATGCCAACCATGTTTTTTAGATACTTATTTATTTTTTTAGTGCTCTTTAGCTGCCATCAATCAATGGCACAAGACACTACGAAAACGAAAGAAGAAACCAAAAAATACAGTAAAATTCAGGCCTATTCCAACAAGCATAAATTCACCAAATTTTTTTACAAGCTCATTTTCGAGCCCGTTTACCAACCTGTTGTAAAAAAGAATTCCTTTAGTAAGGTAAAGAAAATTAAATTTGCTGCTTTCGAAGGAAAAATAATTAGAAATATCAACATCAATTCCTTTGATCCATTCGGATATACTGTGAATGATAGTACTGAAACCCCTAAAAATTTCTTTCTAAGAGCAGGAAATTCATTACATATAAAAACCAAGAATTTTGCTATTAAAAATTTGCTTTTAATGAGAGAAAATCAACCTTTAGACTCTCTTTTAGTAAAAGAATCAGCCCGTTTAGTTAGAAGCCAGCGTTATGTGAGTGAGTTATTATTAGATGCCAAATTAGTATCGAAAGATTCGGTTGATTTATATATTCGAGTATTAGATTCTTGGAGTTCTATACCTGAGATTGATTTAACGAGTAATAAATCTACTTTTTCATTGAATGAAAAGAATTTTTATGGATTGGGACATGAATTTTACAATTCTTATTCCAAGAATTTTAATGGAATTCATGACGGATTCAGCACCAGTTATACCATTCCGAACATCAAAAACACATTTGTAAAAACTACATTGGCGTATGAGATTGATTTCGATCAAAATTTTTCAAAACTATTTAGTATTGAAAGGCCTTTTTATTCCACGTTTACCAAATGGGCAGGAGGCGTTTCCTTAAGCCAAGTTTATGGAAGTGAAATCACGGCTTTGCCCAGTCAAACCCTATTGCTTCAACGATTCAAATCAAATTTTCAAGATTATTGGGCAGGTCATTTGGTAAGAATTTTTGAAGGAAATTCGGAATACCAAAGAAGTACTAATTTTTTTACAACCATTAGGTTTTTTAATAAGAACTTTATTGAAACTCCATTTATTAATATTCAAAATCCTGACGTTTATGCAAATGAAAGTTTGTATTTAATGAGTATTGGCATTTCCTCAAGGAAGTACATTCAGGATAAATATATTTTTAATTTTAATATTGTTGAAGATATTGCCGCCGGATTTTCGTATTCTGTAACCAGTGGTTTTCAAAATAAAAACAATTTAAACCGAACCTATATTGGAGCCAAAGCAGCTCTTGGTAACTTTTTTAATTTTGGTTATTTGGGAACCAATTTTGAGTATGGAACCTATATTAATAATGGAAGTAGTGAAGAAAGTGCCGCCGTTTTTAAAGCCACTTATTTTACCAATTTGGAGGAAATTGGCTCTTGGAAATTTCGCCAATTTATTAACCCAGAAATGGTCATTGGAATGAATAGACCTAACATTATTTCAGATAAAATCACATTAAATGGCGATTCAGGGATTAATGGGTTCAACAGCCCCTCTTTATTTGGCACCAAAAAGCTATTATTAAATTTTCAAACACAAGGTTATTCTCCTTGGAAAGTTACCGGATTTCGTTTAAACCCCTATTTTAGATACACCATAGGATTAATTGGCGATGACTACCAGAGTTTGTTTTCAAGTAAATTGTACTCCCAAATTGGAGTAGGGGTAATAATTAGCAATGATTACCTAGTTTTTAAATCCTTTCAATTGTCCTTTTCCTATTACCCTAATTTACCTTTAGATGGAGGGACACTATACAAAACCAATGCCATTAGAACCAATGATTTTGGCCTTGAGAATTTTGGTGTTTCTAAACCTGAATTAGTTAAATACCAATAAATATTATTTATTTTACAGAATAATTCAATACTTCAAAACGTTTAATTTTTTTTTAACTCTTTTTTACTGAAAAAATAAACGTTAACTCAATAATTCGTAAAATTAATTTTGTTAAACAAATGATTGAAAAAAGTGTACAATAGTTAAACTTTTATTTTAGCACCCTAACAATCTTAAATTCAGTCTATATTCGCAAAAATTTAATCGTTTTTTAATAGATTATATCGTTTTTTAATATATCTTTTTGTAAATAAATTAATAAAATTGCTGTTTAAAGAATAATATTTTTTCAATACTATTTTTAGTTTAATTTCTTAGGAAATTTATAGTTTTAATATTCAATATCTATTATTTTTTTTAATTGATTAACAATAAGTTAGGGTTTTTACTCTTAATAATTTATTGTAAATAATAAAAAATATTTATGTTAGAAAATAATAATTATATTGATTTAAGAATCTTCAGCGCATCTATATTGCTGTTGCTTTTGTTGTTTTTTATAATGGGGTTTGGGTTATTAATTTACTACAATCTTCAACTAAAAAAAAATATCGTCAGGTTGAATTCAATGAACAATTCATTTCAAGTTTCTATCACAAGAAAAGACCTTCAATTAAAAGACCTTCATCATCGAATTAAAAATAACTTACAATTAATTATTAGCTTACTTAATATTGAAGCGAGTAAAAAAAATGGCGATACTATAGATGAGTATTTATTAAAAGGTCAATCTAGAATTCATTCAATTGCTGCAATGCATCAAAATTTATACGAAACAGAATATTATGAATCAATAAAGCTTCAAAACTATATTGAAAGCATTGTTCGCAACATGACAAATATTTATAATAATAACATAAAAATTGAAATAAATACAAATGATACCATTTTAGAAGTTGATAAAGCAATTCCCCTAGGAATTATAATCACTGAATTGGTTAGTAATTCATTTAAACATGCTTTTATTGAAAATAATGAAGGTAATATTAAAATTGATATAAAAAAAAATTTAAATAAATACGAACTCATCTTGCAAGACAATGGAGTTGGTTTTCCAGATAAACCAACTTCCAAAGTAGCAATCGGATTAGAATTGGTTTCTATGATGGTATTACAAATAAATGGGCATCTTAATCGCAAAAATCAACAGGGGGCAATTTATAACATTAGTTTTTAAGTTACTGCTAACCCATTAATAGGCTCAAAAACAATAATTGGACATATACCAAAACTAATATATCAGCCTAAATCTAGAAACTATGAAAATTCCAACGCCAATAAATTCAACAATAGTAATTGTAGAAGATGAATTAATAATTGCTATGGATCTTAAAAGGATTCTTACGCTTGAAGGGTACAATGTGATTATTAATTTTAAAAATTTCAACTTCGCTGAGGCCATCAAAGAGATTGAAAAATACAATCCCATTTTGGTAATTATAGATATTAATTTAAATCAAATAGAATATGATGGAATTACTATTGCCCAACATTTACTAATCAAAGATTTAGTACCCTTCATTTTTATAACAGGTTTGTCGGATAAAGAAATAGTGGAACGCGTTAAATTGACACGACCTCATGGAATTATTATAAAGCCATTTAAAAGTATCGATATCATCTGTTCAGTTGCTGTTGTTATAAATAATTATAAATATAAAAAAATTGATGTACTTCGTCAGGATAATAAAATAGTTAATGATATTCCTTTTATATTAAAGCCAGCAATCAAATACATAGAAGACCATATTGAACAACGAATTGACATTCGTATTTTGGCAGAGTTAACCAACTGGAATTACATGCACTTTATTAGAATGTTCTCCTTATATATGAGTGTAACTCCTTATCAATATATCCTACAACAGAAAATTGAAAGGGCCAAATTTCTTATGACCGAAACCGATCAATTGCTCACCCATATTGCTTTTGATTTGTCATTTAGTAGTTATTCGAATTTTGTAAATGTTTTTAAACGCATAACGGGAAGCACTCCTGATGCATTTCGAAAAATAAATACTGCAAGAAATTATTTTAATAAATAATAAAAATAATAGCAATTTTTAATTTACGCCATCTTTTTTTAATACATCAAATTACTTGATTGAGGTTAATTTTGCTCCAATTAACTTTTAAAATTAAGTAAAATGATCAAAAAATCTCCATTTGCAATTTTTTGTATAACCCTATTTTCAATTCCTTCTTGGGCTAGTAATGATTTACCAGTAGACCAATTTAGTATTGACCCACCGCCGCCTACGGCACCAATTGACAATTATTTACCCTTCGCCCTATTAATTATGTTCTTAATGGTTGCTTATTATTTTAATAAACGGGCAAAACTCTTGAAAAACAAAAATTAAATTCATTCGAAAATTAAGGCCATATCAACTGCTTCACTATTTCTGACGCACAATAACAACAAATAATGAACCCACAAATTACAACTTTACCCATCCAAAAAAATAAAAATGGTTTATTGCTTTTTCTTATTTTTTTCTTATTAGGTTTCAATACACTTCACGCTCAAGTTCAAAATAATGGATCCGTTTATGTTGGAAGTGGAGGATCAATATATGTAAAATCCGGAGCATTTATTTTCGGAACCGGGTCTACCACTAAAACGGATAGAACGGCTTCTACATTTGGTAAAATTATATTTGGCGCTTCTGCTAGTCATACTGGAGCCACTCCATTAACTACCTTAATCGTTGACGGGTTTGCGAGCACTTTGAGCAATTCTTATTTTGAATTACCCATTGGATCTTACACAACGTATGCTCCAATTGGGGTAACTAATGCTTCGGTAACCAATGGTGTTTCTGCCGATTATACTGCCGGAATTCCTAGAAATTTTACGAATTTAGACACTTCAATTGCTGAACTAAGCTCAAGAGGTTCTTGGAATGTGATCGGTGACAACGCTAAATTAACCATGCTGTGGAACAGTGCTGTTTGGACCAGTGATATAAGCTCTTTAACCAATATCATAGCTAATTTAACCGTAGCAGGTTACAATATTTCAACTAATAAATGGGAAGCCATCACTTCGGATAGACCCACTGGCACCTTATCATTAGGAACAATTCAAAC
>Ga0114975_10001040_pt1 | contig 20160 bp, 21 predicted proteins | sample S_130626_EF_Meta_FD_87031 | JGI IMG/M metagenome (GOLD analysis project Ga0114975, IMG submission 87031) | Freshwater microbial communities from Lake Simoncouche, Canada to study carbon cycling - S_130626_EF_MetaG | ecosystem: Environmental > Aquatic > Freshwater > Lake | place: Lake...
ATTTCTCTCGGCATCAAACAATTGTCTGGCGACCCATTCAATAACTACACATCGGTTAGCGACAAGGGTAGCCTCGTCACTGGCACTGTGAAAGCGGTTGATGCTAAGGGTGCAACGATTCACTTGGCCGATGAAGTTGAAGCTTACTTACGCGCTTCTGAGATCTCAACCGATCGCGTTGAAGATGCACGTAATGTGTTGAAAGAGGGCGATAGCGTTACTGCCATGATCATCAATATTGATCGTAAGTCACGCGTGATTAATCTTTCAATCAAGGCAAAAGACAGTTCTGATCAACAAGATGCAATGAGCAAGCTCCAGGGTGATGCGCAGTCTGGCACCACTAATCTGGGCGCCTTGTTAAAAGCAAAAATGGACAATCAGGGCTAAATCAATATCGCCGCTTTCCGTAAGGAAGGCGGCGATTTTTTATTGATAGATCATGACAGATCAAGAGCAACAAGCTATTACTCGCTCCGAACTCGTGGAGAGCCTTGCGGAACAATTTCCGCAGCTTCTGCCTAGGGATGTGGAGTTGGCGGTAAAAACCTTGCTGGACACAATGACTCAAGCTTTGGCTGAAGGTAAGCGTATCGAGTTACGTGGCGTTGGAAGTTTTGTGCTCCATCATCGTCCTGCGCGTACTGGTCGTAATCCAAAATCAGGCGAGAAGGTATTGATTCCAGAAAAACGAGTTCCGCACTTTAAGCCTGGAAAAGAATTGCGTGAGCGTGTAGATTACAAGCCTTTAAAGCAGGCGGGCCCTAAAGAGGGTTCTGGTGCCTAGTATTCAGGCTCATCCTCAGTGGTCCTTCAGGACCATTTTTTTATTTGAACTCTGTACACCATGATTCAGATTGAGACAGCCTGGCTATTACTTTTACCAGTCATGTTTGGTATTGGATGGTTAGCATCCCGTTGGGATTTGCGCCTTGAAAATCGGATGGATGAGCGTGAGCGTATGCGTCAGCAACGTTCTACTTTTAAGGGATTAAGTCTTCTTCTTAATGAGCAGCCTGATCAAGCGATTGAGACTCTAGTCAAGATTGCGCAGTTAGATCCTGAAACGATTGAATTACATTTTTCCTTAGGAAACTTATTTCGTCGTCGTGGCGAAACCGAGCGCGCTATCCGAGTACATCAACATTTAGCAAACCGAGATGATTTAAAGCCCCGTGACCGTGATCATGCCGCTTATGAACTCGGGCGTGACTTCTTGCGAGCGGGTTTGTTAGATCGTGCTGAAGCATCTCTCAATCGCGTAGGTCCTGGAAAATTTGCAGCACCTGCAAAAGAGAGTCTATTAGAGATGTATCAGATAGAGCGTGATTGGAAAAAAGCCATCATTGCAGCTACTCAGCTTGAAAAGCTTCAAGGTAAGTCACACCAAACTGAGATTGCTCAGTTTCATTCTGAGCTCGGACAAGAAGCGCTGCACACAAATGATTTAGCTGGTGCTGAGAAATCGATTCAAGAAGCGCTGGGAGTTGTGCCAAATCACACTCGGGCTCTGATTTTGCAGGGTGATTACTTGATGGCTTTAGGTCAGCCTAAACAAGCAATTGAAGCATGGAGTATTGTTGCCAGTTCTCATCCGGCCTACATGCATTTGATAGCTGATCGCTGGATGAAAGCCCACACCGACTTGGATCAAAGTGCAGTAGGCTTAGAGCGTTTATGCGAATTATTGAACACACAAGCATCTGGAGAGCTTCTAGATGTTGTGCATAAGCAAGTCATGAATATTCGGGGTCTTCAGGCTGCAAATACAATGATCTCTGAAGTGATGCAGCACTCACCTAGCTTAAGTGCACTCTCAAAATTGGCTGAAACTAGATTAGCTTTAGAAGAGGGCAATGCAAATCCCGAAAGGTTGATGGAGTTGAAATCCATCTTGCACCTCCTTCGCCAGCGCACTACCAGCTTAGCAAGATATACCTGCGGTAACTGCGGCTTTCGTGCAAGACGCTTTTATTGGCAATGTCCTGGATGTAACAATTGGGAGGCATACTCCCCAAGACGTAGTGAGGGTGTCGCGCCTAGCGGCCCATCAATGTAATACCATGTGCTGAATCAGTTTTTATAGGGATTAATTTTGAAAGTTACCATCATAGGAAGCGGTTACGTAGGTTTAGTTACTGGCGCCTGTTTAGCCGAGCAGGGTAACAACGTCTTCTGTCTTGACCTGGATCCTAAGAAAATTGAGATCCTTAACTCTGGTGGCGTTCCTATTTATGAACCAGGCTTAAAAGAAATGATCGAGCGTAATCGCGCTGCTGGTCGTTTGCAGTTTTCAACAGATATTGCCGCTTCTGTAGCGCATGGTGATATTCAATTTGTTGCTGTAGGTACCCCACCTGATGAAGATGGATCAGCAGACTTGCAGTATGTAGTTGCAGCTGCTCGCAACATCGGTCGTCATGCTTCGACCCCTAAAGTAATTGTAGATAAATCTACTGTTCCGGTAGGGACCGCCGACAAAGTTACAGCTGCGATTACTGAAGAGTTGGAGAAGAGAGGATTATCTGCGGATTTATGTTCAGTAGTTTCCAATCCAGAATTCTTAAAAGAGGGTGCTGCAGTCGAAGACTTTATGCGTCCAGATCGAATTGTGATTGGCACCGAAAATACTCCAGCTGGACTGCGTGCTAAAGAGCAAATGCGCAAGTTATATGCACCGTTTAACCGTCACCATGAGCGTACCTATTACATGGATGTGAAAAGTGCTGAGCTCACAAAGTACGCCGCCAATGCGATGTTGGCGACCCGCATCTCCTTTATGAATGAATTGGCTAATTTGGCAGATTTAGTAGGGGCAGATATTGAGGCAGTGCGCCAAGGCATTGGATCAGACTCTCGAATTGGTTTTGGTTTTCTATATCCAGGCACTGGTTACGGTGGTTCTTGCTTTCCGAAAGATGTTTCAGCACTCTCTAAGACTGCGAATGAGCATGGGAGAGATCTCAAGATCTTGCAGGCTGTAGAAGCCGTTAATGAGGCACAAAAATATACTCTCGTCGAAAAGATTGATAAGCGTTTTGGCAAAGACTTAAAGGGTATGAAGTTTGCCTTGTGGGGTTTGGCATTTAAGCCAAATACTGACGATATGCGTGAGGCCCCTAGTCGCATTATTATTGGCGAATTAGTTAAGCGTGGCGCACAAGTCGTTGCCTTTGATCCGGTCGCCATGAAAGAAGCGCAACACTGTCTTGATTTAGACTTCAAAGGCAATCCAGAAGGATTAAAAAAGGTCTCCATGGTGAGTGACCCTATGGCCGCCTTGAATGGTTGTGATGCTTTGGTCATCGCGACAGAGTGGAAAGCTTTCCGAAGCCCTGATTTTGATTTGGTAAAGCAAAAGTTGAAGAACCCAATTATCTTTGATGGTCGAAATCTGTATGAGCCTAGCGCTATGCAAGAGTTAGGCATTGAATATCTAGGCATTGGACGACATAATTAAAGCGGCAAAATATCAATAGTCAATAAAAATATTAGAAAAGTCTGAAGTGGAAAAAGCTAATCGAGAACAGTTCTCTAAAACACGTTTACTAGTGGTGGGCGATGTTATGTTGGATCGCTATTGGTTTGGTGATACCAATCGGATCTCACCCGAGGCGCCTGTTCCTATCGTACAGGTTGGAAAAATCGATGAACGTTTAGGCGGAGCTGCCAATGTGGCCCGTAACGTCGCAGCTCTAGGTGCACAAACAACTATTTTAGGAATTGCAGGTAATGATGAGCCTGGCAAGCGGGTGGTTGAGCTGTTAAAGGCTAGCGGTGTTAATAGTCAGTTAGAAATTGATGCCAAAGTTCCCACCATTGTGAAATTGCGTGTGATCGCACGTCAGCAGCAATTGATTCGTTTGGATTTTGAAGAAACTCCTAGCGAACAAGCACTGGCCCATAAATTGGAGCGCTTTGAGAAGCTTGTTGGTAGTGCTGATGTCGTGATTTTGTCTGACTACGGCAAGGGTGCCTTGGGCCAAGTAGCTCATATGATCGAGCAGGCGCGCGCCCAGAAAAAGGTCGTATTGGTTGATCCTAAAGGTGAAGATTACGAAAAGTATCGAGGCGCAACAGTCTTAACACCCAATCGTAGCGAGTTACGTCAAGTAGTTGGTCAATGGTCTAGTGAGGAAGATCTCACTCGTAGGGCGCAAGATCTGCGTCGTTCATTAAACCTTCAAGCTTTGCTCTTAACTCGCTCCGAAGAAGGTATGAGCCTATTTACAGAGCAGGGTGTCAGTCATGTTAAAGCCCAAGCGAGAGAGGTGTTTGACGTCTCTGGTGCTGGCGATACAGTGATCGCTACTCTTGCAGTGGCATTAGCAGCTGGGTGGCCGATAGAAAAGGCGATGGGCTTAGCGAATCGCGCTGGTGGTATTGTGGTTGGTAAGTTAGGTACTGCAACCGTGACTTCAGAGGAACTACAGTGACTATTATCGTAACTGGTGCAGCAGGATTTATTGGAGCTAATATTGTTCAGGCGCTAAATGCCCGCGGTGAAAAAAATATCATTGCGGTTGACGATTTGCGTCCTGCAGATAAATACCGCAATCTAGCTGATTTAGACATCATCGATTATCTCAATAAAGAAGAATTTTTAGAGGCCTTTAGAAGCGGTCGCTTTGGTAAGGTGAAAGCAGTCTTTCATGAGGGCGCCTGTTCCGACACTATGGAAACAGATGGCATTTTTATGATGGCCAATAACTATCGCTACACCATGGACTTGTTAGATATCTGTACTGAACAAAAAGTACAACTCTTATATGCCTCCTCTGCAGCTACTTATGGCGGTTCAGAGGTGTTTGTAGAAAGTCGTGAGCATGAGAAGCCGCTCAATATTTACGGCTACTCAAAGTTTTTATTTGATCAAGTCATGCGCAAGCGCTTTGCTGAAAAAGCGAATACTGCACAAGTTGTCGGCTTTAGGTATTTCAATGTGTATGGTCCACGTGAATCACATAAAGGACGCATGGCTTCTGTGGCTTTTCATCAGTATCACCAGTACAAAGCAAATGGCCATGTGAAATTATTCGGCGAATATGGTGGCTATGGCCCTGGTGAACAAAGTCGTGACTTTGTTGCAGTTGAGGATGTCGTCAAAGTAAATCTCTACTTCTTAGATCATCCTGAGATCAGTGGGATCTTTAATTTAGGTACTGGTCGTGCGCAACCGTTTAACGATGTGGCATTTTCTGTGGCCAATGCAATGCGTAAATTAGATAAGGCACAGCCAGCAAGTCTTGCTGAATTGGTGAAAGAAAAAGCAATTGAATATATTCCTTTCCCAGATGCGCTCAAAGGGAAGTACCAATGCTTTACGCAAGCTGATTTGACGAAGTTGCGTGCAGCAGGATATACCGAGCCCTTCTTGACTGTGGAGCAAGGCGTTGGCAGTTATATTGAGTGGCTTGAAGCTAACGCTGATTTCTTGGCTAGTCCCTTGGATACAAAATAAACCGAGGATGATTTAGCAACTCTATCCTTCTCCGTTACTGATTCTTTTGTAATCAAAATAAAGCAGTCAACATTTATTTTTTCTCTCCGTTGTAAGTAATCCACGTACCTAGCTGCGTGGATTTTTTATTTACTTCAGGAGAAAGAATGACTCAATATATTACGTATAAGGCGGTACAAGGCTTTATTAAGGCCGTCACATTATCGACTGCGATTCTAGTAGGTGGTTTGAGTATTGCAGCCGCTGAGCCTGTCAACGTTAATACAGCTACTCAATCAGAGCTAGAAAGTATTAAAGGCATTGGCCCTGCTAAGGCCAAAACGATTATTGCCGAACGATTAGATGGAGGTCATTTTCAAGATGCCAATGACTTGCAAAAGCGTGTCAGGGGTATTGGTATGAAATCAGTAGAAAAAATGGTGGATAACGGCTTAACAATAGAAGCCCCTAGCTCTTTTCGAGAGCCTAATGGTAAAACCCAAAAGGAAGGTTCTGGAAGACGTGGTTCTCGTGGTCAGGCTAGTACGCGCCATCAGTCGGAGCGTGCGGGACCTAGCCGCAGAAATTAAGCCCTTTAGAGTTTAGGTCTGCTTATGGCTAAAATGGGCTTATGAGCAAACCAACATATTTAACCATTTCACAAACGGTGGGCAACACGCCTCTGGTGCGTTTGCAGCGTATTTCTGGCCAAGAGAATGAAGCTCGCAATAATGTGATTTTGGGTAAATTAGAAGGCAACAATCCAGCCGGGTCGGTCAAAGATCGACCTGCGCTGTCGATGATCATGCGCGCCCAAGAGCGTGGCGAAATTAAACCAGGCGATACCCTCATTGAAGCTACTAGCGGAAACACTGGCATTGCTTTGGCAATGACGGCAGCGATGCTGGGCTACAAGATGATTTTAGTTATGCCGGAAAATCAAAGTATTGAGCGTCGACAAAGTATGGCAGCGTATGGTGCGGAACTGATTTTGACCGCTGCTTCTGGTGGTATGGAATTTGCTAGAGACTATGCTTTGCAATTACAACGAGAAGGGCGCGGCAGATTGCTAGATCAATTTGCTAATCCTGATAATCCTCGCGCCCATATTGAAACAACTGGTCCTGAAATTTGGCGAGATACGGATGGTCAGGTTACCCATTTCGTTTCGGCAATGGGTACTACGGGAACGATTACCGGCGTATCTACTTATCTCAAATCCATGAATCCCAATATTCAGATTATTGGTGCGCAGCCTGAAGAGGGTTCACAGATTCCGGGTATTCGTAAATGGGCAGCAGAGTACTTACCTAAAATTTATGAAGGTGATAAAGTCGATCGTATTGAATACGTCACTCAGGCTGATGCAGAGGAGATGGCACGGCGTTTAGCAGCTCAAGAGGGTATCTTCTGTGGGATCTCAGCCGGCGGTGCTTTAGTGGTCGCCTTGCGTATTGCAAGACAAGTAGAAAATGCGACTATCGTGTTCATCGTTTGTGATCGTGGAGATCGCTACTTATCTACTGGAGTGTTTCCAGCTTAATGGTTTTTAGTCTTTTTCACGGCCTTTATTTTTTTAGGCTTTGATTTTGGATTACTAAGTTCGGAAGTTTTAGCTGGATTGATGATGGGAACAACGCTTTGGTTTTTATATCCCAGCTCTTGCGCAAACTCAGCCACACTTTGAGCATAAAAGTAACTACGGTTGTATTGAACAATCGTCAGAAAATTATTTAAACCCACAACGTAATAAACTTGGTCAGAGCCATCCTTATCGGGATATGGTAAATCCACAATAAATGCCCCGCTTTGGGGTGCAACACCACCAGTTTGAAGATCTCCTTGCCGGGGTGTCAGAATTCCTTTTTCAATCAGCTCCTGAACAGAGTATTTCAGTTGGGGCTCACCATCAGCTAATGCACTTACAGCTGCGATAGCTTGGTCTTGTATCGGAAAGTAAATCGGCATTCCTGTTTGCCAGCCATGCTTCTTCATAAAATTAGCAACACTAGCAATGGCATCTTTTGAACTTTGTCTAAGATCTATACGACCATCACCATCTCCGTCCATGGCAAAGTTACGAATACTGCCGGGCATAAATTGGGGTAAGCCAATCGCGCCAGCATATGAGCTGCTTTGATTAAGGCAGGCATTAAAGCGAGCTTGATTTACACCTAAGGAGCTATTGTTAGATGGCAACTTTCCACCAGCTTCGTTCCAGCACATCAACATCAGCTCTTTGAGTTGATCTTTAAAAAGCTGCTCTCGGGCGAGTTTATTGGGGGTATCCGGATAACTGAATGCAAGAGTTGAAAGAACATCTTTGACTCTAAATGTGCCAGTTTGACGTCCATAGATCGTTTCTATGCCAATAATGGCGACGATCAGTTCGGCCGGCACTCCTGTCGACTGCTCTGTTTGACTCAAAAAAGCCTGATTTTGATCCCAAAAGGCTCGACCAGCCTTGAGGCGGACTGGTTCAATAAAGCGCTGACGGTATACCAGCCAATTCTTTTTAAACGTGGCCGATGGGGGTAATACCAATTTGCGTATCGACGGAATCGTTTTAGCATCCAAGAAGCCTGCTTCTATGTTCGAAAGTGGGATTTGGTGCGTCTGAGATACCTGAGCCATGAGCTCATTGAGATTTTGGCTAAAACGGGCTTCAGGGGCCGCTTCTTCAGCTTGGTTTACGATGGGTTGTTGAACCTGATTGGATTGATTATTTACTGGATTGTTGGGTTGTATGGGGGTGTTTGAGCATGCCCCCAAAAGTAAGGCTAAAAGTAGGTAGGAAATGCAAAATTTCATGTCGAGATTAGATTATAAAATTACAGTTTTGCTATTAAGGAATTTGAGTAATGACAACAGGATACATAACTCATCCAGACTTTCTGAAACATGAGATGGGAAGCCATCACCCAGAGTGTCCAGAGAGAATTCAGGCAATTAACGATCATTTGATTCGTAGCGGTGTTGATCGCTTTTTACAGCATTTAGACGCTCCCTTGGCGACGGAAGACCAGCTTGAGTTAGTTCATAGCCGAGATCATGTCAGCTTTGTCAGAGATCGCGCCCCTGAAAGTGGCTATTTCATGTTAGATGGCGATACGATTATGAATCCTCACACCTATAGAGCTTCATTGCGTGCTGCTGGAGCAGCTATTGCAGGCGTAGATGCGGTGATGAAGGGTGAAGTAGAAAATGTGTTTTGTGCAGTAAGACCGCCAGGCCATCATGCCGAGCCTACACGTTCCATGGGATTTTGCCTTTTTGATAACGTTGCCATTGCTGCACGTTACGCTATGGAAACTTATGGGATCGAACGCGTCGCCATCATTGACTTTGATGTTCACCATGGTAATGGCACTGAGGCTGCATTCTTGAATGAGCCCAATGTGTTGATGTGCAGTTTTTTTCAGCACCCTTTTTATCCTTATAGCGGCTTGGATAATGCAGACAATATGGTGAACATTCCTTTACCAGCAGCTACTCGTGGCGATGTAGTACGTTCTATTGTGGAGGAGCGCTGGCTTCCAGCTTTACGTAATTTCGAGCCACAACTCATCATTATTTCTGCTGGCTTTGATGCTCACCGTGAAGATGATTTGGGTCAAATGGGTTTAGTTGAGGATGATTATGTATGGATTACTCAGCGCCTAAAAGAGATTGCTAAGGAATATGCACAAGGTCGTATTGTTAGTTGCCTAGAAGGCGGCTACAACCTCTCGGCCCTGAGCCGCAGTGTGGTCGCACATGTTAAAGCGCTCGCAGATATTTAATAAATAGATACTGAAGGTAAATGATGGCCAATATTTTTGAACAAGGATTGGATCGTAATTCAGCGAATTACACACCCATTACACCTCTCTTGTTTTTAGAGAGATCAGCAGAAGTTTATCCAAATCGTATTGCAGTCATTCATGGAAAATTGCGTCAAACTTGGATGCAAACTTATGAGCGTTGCCGCCGTCTAGCAAGTGCTTTGCAAAAACATGGCATCGGATTGGGTGACACCGTTGCAGTGATGTTGCCTAACACTCCGCCAATGGTAGAGGCTCACTTTGGTATTCCAATGGCTGGAGCAGTGCTAAATGCTTTAAACACTCGCTTAGATCCAGAGTCGATTGCCTTTATGCTCAATCATGGTGAAGCTAAAGTGGTCATCGTGGATCCTGAGTTTTCTGGTGTGATGAAAAAAGCATTAGAGCTTGTCAAGAAAGAAAGTAATCGCGATATCTTGCTAATTGATGTTGAGGAGAAGGAGTTTGATGTACCAGGTGAAAAGTTGGGCCAACTCACCTATGAGAATTTGCTTGCAGAAGGGGATCCCAGCTTTGCTTGGCAGATGCCAGCAGATGAGTGGCAAGCAATATGTCTTAACTACACTTCAGGTACTACTGGAAATCCTAAAGGAGTGGTTTACCATCATCGCGGGGCAGCTATCAATGCCGTATCGAATATTTTGGACTGGGATATTAATAAGCACCCAATTTATTTATGGACTCTGCCAATGTTCCATTGCAATGGCTGGTGCTTTCCATGGACGATTGCCGCTCGAGCTGGGGTTAATGTGTGTTTGCGCCGAGTAGATGCAGAGCATATTTTTGCAGCAATCAAAGAGTATGGTGTCACACACTATTGCGCTGCTCCAATTGTGCATAACTTATTAGTGAATGCCCCAGATGAAATGAAGGTGGGCCTGCCTACAGGCGTTAAGGGTTTAATCGCGGGCGCAGCACCTCCCGCCTCGATCATTGAAGGGATGGAAAAGTTAGGCTTTGATTTAACCCATGTGTATGGTCTGACAGAAGTTTATGGTCCTGCCGCTGTATGTGTTAAGCAAGACGAATGGAATAGCCTAGATATTGGTGAGCGTGCCCGCCTCAATGCAAGACAGGGTGTGCGCTATCACATGCAGCAAGCAATTACGGTTTTAAATACAGAAACAATGGAGCCTGTACCTGCCGATGGAGAAACCATGGGTGAGATTATGTTTAAGGGCAATATTGCAATGAAGGGTTATCTGAAGAATGAGAAGGCTACTAAAGAGGCCTTTGAAGGTGGTTGGTTCCATTCAGGTGACTTGGCTGTCATGAATCCTGATGGATATATCAAGATTAAAGATCGCAGTAAGGATATTATTATTTCTGGGGGAGAAAATATTTCCTCAATTGAGGTTGAGGATGTACTGTATCGTCACCCAGCAGTGATTGCAGCAGCAGTGGTGGCAAAGCCAGACCCTAAATGGGGTGAAACCCCGTGCGCCTTCTTAGAGATTAAGCCTGGGTTTGAGGTCACTCCAGCCGATATCATCGCCCACTGTAAGCAGCATTTAGCAGGATTTAAGGTTCCCAAGGCCATTGTATTTGGCGAGCTTCCGAAGACTTCTACAGGAAAAATCCAGAAGTTTGAGCTTCGTAAGCAGGCTGGGTCAGCCAAGGCTATAGATGTTTAATTCCATCAAATGGAATGAGTCAGATCTAAGTCTGCAGAGACGGATAAAATAGCGATTGATCCGTCTGTGTGACGGTAATGACATAAATCTATATTGTTTTTGTAAACGTTTTGCCAACATTGAGAATTCCAGATGAAAATCTTAGTAGCTGTTAAACGCGTTGTTGATTACAACGTGAAAGTGCGCGTCAAGTCTGACAACTCTGGCGTAGATATTGCTAATGTCAAGATGAGTATGAATCCTTTTGACGAAATTGCTGTTGAAGAAGCAGTACGACTCAAAGAGGCCGGTATTGCGACTGAAGTAGTGGTTGTGACCGCTGGCGTCAGCCAATGTCAGGAAACCTTGCGTACGGCTTTAGCGATTGGTGCTGATCGCGGCATTTTGGTCGAAACCGATACTGAGTTACAACCCCTAGCAGTAGCAAAAATTCTGAAGGCCTTAGCAGAAAAAGAATCTGCTCAAATCATCATTCTCGGTAAGCAAGCCATTGATGATGATAGCAATCAAACTGGCCAGATGTTGGCAAGCTTGCTCGATATTCCGCAGGCTACTTTCGCATCAAAATTGGTAATAGCGGATGGTAAGGCAACTGTCACACGTGAAGTTGATGGTGGCTTGGAGACTATTGCACTCACTTTGCCCGCGGTAATCACAACCGATTTGCGTTTAAATGAGCCGCGTTATGTAACCCTACCGAATATCATGAAGGCTAAGAAAAAGACTTTAGATATTGTGAAGCCTGAAGATCTTGGTGTGGATATTGCGCCGCGCCTTAAGACAATTAAAGTGGAAGAGCCTCCTAAGCGCTCCGCTGGCGTCATGGTGGCTGATGTTGCGGCCCTTGTTGAAAAATTGAAAAATGAAGCGAAGGTGATCTAAATGGCTGCTCTTGTAATTGCTGAACACGATAATCTTTCCTTGAAGCCAGCAACTTTAAATGCTGTAGCGGCTGCTTTGCAGTGCTCCCCAGAAGTGGATATTCTGGTTGCTGGAAGCGGTGTAGATGCCGTCGCAGCAGCAGCTGCACAAATTGCGGGTGTGCGTAAGGTGATCCAAATAGATTCTGCTACATTGGCTGACCACTTGGCTGAGCCTTTAGCTGCGCAGATTCTGAATGTGGCTGGTGCTTATAGCCATCTTTTAGCGCCTGCTACCGCTAATGGCAAGAATGTGATGCCCCGTGTCGCCGCTAAATTAGATGTGGCGCAGTTATCGGATATTACTAAGGTAGTCAGTGCAGATACATTTGAGCGTCCAATTTATGCGGGCAACGCAATCGCTACTGTGCAATCAGCTGATCCGGTGAAAGTGATTACTGTGCGCACTACTGGTTTTGATCCAGCACCAGCAAATGGTGGTTCTGCTGCTGTAGATAAGCAAGCTGCTATTGATAGCGCTGGTCATTCCTCTTTTGTTGGGCGTGAACTAACTAAATCTGATCGTCCAGAATTAACTGCTGCGAAGATTATTGTTTCTGGTGGTCGCGGTCTTGGATCTGGAGAAAAGTACCAAGAGATCATTGCCCCACTAGCTGATCAGTTGGGCGCTGCCTTAGGTGCATCACGTGCTGCTGTGGATGCTGGCTACGTACCAAATGATTACCAGGTAGGTCAAACTGGAAAGATTGTTGCTCCACAGCTCTATATTGCAGTCGGCATCTCTGGCGCTATTCAGCATTTAGCTGGAATGAAAGACTCCAAAGTGATCGTAGCCATTAACAAAGATCCAGAGGCGCCGATTTTTGCTGTTGCTGATTATGGTTTGGTTGCTGATTTAAATACTGCTGTACCGGAGCTGACAAAAGCACTTAGTTAGGCTCAATCTAAAGGAGCAGTAATGCCTTATGTAGCACCCGTTAAAGATATGTTATTCGTGATGAATGAGTTGGCGGGACTCGCTGAGGTAGTAGCATTTCCTTCTTACGTAAAAGCGGGTGCTGATGTGGATTTAGCACCAGCTATTTTGGAAGAATCAGCAAAATTTAATCAAGAAATAGTTGCGCCCTTGAACTGGCCCAGCGATCAAAATCCTAGTTCATTAAAAGATGGTGTAGTCACAACTACTCCAGGCTTTAAGAGTGCCTTTGAGCAGTTTGCTGCTGCTGGATGGCAAGGGGTTATTCATCCTACAGAGTTTGGCGGGCAAGGCTTACCAAAATTAATTGCTACTCCCTGTTTTGAGATGGTGCATTCAGCAAGTCTATCTTTTGCCTTATGCCCCATGCTCACTGATGGTGCGATTGAGGCTTTACTCACTGCTGCAAGCGCTGAACTCCAAGAAAAATTTGTACCTCAGATGATTGCTGGTGAGTGGACCGGCTCAATGTGCTTAACTGAGCCTCAGGCTGGATCAGATTTATCGATGGTTCGTGCACGTGCTGTACCAGAGGGTGATGGTACTTATCGGATTTTTGGCACCAAAATCTATATTACCTATGGTGAGCATGATATGGCTAAAAATATTGTGCACTTGGTGTTAGCAAGAACACCTGATGCTCCAGAGGGCGTGAAAGGTATCTCTTTATTTGTTGTGCCTAAATTATTGGTAAATGCAGATGGAGTTTTAGGTGAGCGCAATGACGTTCATTGTGTATCTATTGAGCATAAATTAGGTATTAAGGCCAGTCCTACTGCAGTGTTGCAGTTTGGCGATCATGGTGGTGCTCTCGCTTATTTGGTTGGTGAAGAAAATCGTGGTCTTGAATACATGTTTGTGATGATGAATGCTGCGCGCTTTGCAGTGGGTATGCAAGGTATTGCAGTAGCAGAGCGTGCCTACCAAAAAGCGGTGCAGTATGCAAAAGATCGAGTGCAAAGCCGTGACCTAGCTGGATCTCCAGCTCCGGTTGCCATTATTCATCAACCTGATGTCAAGCGGATGTTAATGACGATGCGAGCCTATACGGAGGCATGTCGAGCGTTGGCTTATTATGCTGCCGCTGCTTATGATGCACAACATGCTTCACCTAATGCACAGGATCAAAAAGTAAATCAAGCGATTTATGAATTCCTAGTGCCTATCGTAAAGGGCTTCTCTACTGAAATGTCGATCGAAGTTGCTAGTCTGGGCATACAAGTCCATGGCGGTATGGGATTTATTGAAGAGACAGGCGCTGCTCAGTATTATCGAGACGCCCGTATTTTGACAATTTACGAAGGCACTACTGCTATTCAGGCAAATGATTTGATTGGCAGAAAAACAGTTCGCGATGGCGGTGCTACCGCTAAAGCGCTTGCAGGAAAAATAGCGCAAACAGAGAAAGATCTTGCCGCTAATGGTTCTCCAGATGCAATGGCTGTGCTGAAACAATTAAGCGCTGCACGTGCAGCATTTGAATCGTCAGTCGATTACATCTTGACTCATGCCCAGAGTGATGTCAAAGCGGTTTACGCAGGGAGTTTTGCGTATTTACGTTTATGTGGGCTAGTGCTGGGTGCATGGCAAATGGCTCGTGCCCTCTTAGCTGCGCAGCGGCTGCGTGATTCTGATCCTAGTTTTTATGACGCCAAGATTGCTACAGCACGTTTTTATGCGGAACATTTATTACCTCAGTCCCAGGCCTTGGCAATCTCTATTGCGGAAAGTGGCCACTCAACTAATGCATTAGAGGTAGAGCAGTTCTAAAGTCATTGGTATTTACTGGGATAGCTTTTTAGCTTCATAGATTTGAGAGATAAAAAACTGCTCAAAAGAAATAGCTAAAAAAGTCATCATTACTGTTGCACCAAATACCAAAGAAAAAATAACCGTTAACACTACAGGCCAGGCTGACCGAGTTCGCTTACTTTCTTCAATGCCAGGATTAAACTGGGCATCCCATTTTTCATCAGGACGGAGACCAAAAGTAATCGTTGTTAACCAACTTGCTTCAATTGCAATAAAGCCGAAGGTGAGGAGCACCCAACCTGGCGCTGAATGAAATTGATCTGCTTTTAGAAGGCCCCAGCCCGCTAGACCACCTAGGAATGCAATCAATTGAATCCAGGCCCAAAAAGATTTTAGGCCTTGCAAGTAAAAGCAATTGAAACCGCTGCCTGGAAAAAAGAAGCCCAGTGCACAAAAAATGAGTTTGGATTTTTTCATGAATCTGATGTTGTGAAAGTCGTGAGTTTACTTACCAATTGCTATATTGCTGCGTTGGGTAAAACTCAACACTTCTCGGTCAGCTCCAATCATGAGTAATTGATCGCCATTACGGACAATACTGCGATAGTCATTGAGTTCATATAGAAAATCATTTTCTAACTCCATGCGAGCAGGCGGGCAGCTCATTTTGGAGCTGGTAATTTGCTTGAATGTAAAACCTTTTGCATCTTCATCTAAGGTAGCAGTAAAACGATTGCAACCAGTAGAGCCACTGACTCTTTCACCTTTTGCATCAAAAATCATTTGAATAGGATTGCTGTTCTCCCCCTGAGGAATCTGGCGTGTCCGAACTTCGCCATTGGCATTGGGGGGTAAATTCCAGCGAGTTAATTCCCATTTGGTATTGCGAAGTTCACTGCTGGGCGGACTGATTTTTGCACCGCACGGGGGAATGACGTTTGCGCAGGCTGTCAAAAGCGATAGGCTTAGACAGCAAACCGTCGTGAATAGGCTATTTAGGCTATTTTTGGAGGGTCTAGAAAGCACTATTTTGGCAGCCATTTTTTATAAAGCATTGATTTATATAAACTTTTTACTTTTGTTGGTTTTCTATTCTAATGGCTTAAAGACTTAAATAGGTGGAAGAAGTAGGGGTTTTCGTCTAGAATATGAGGTTTTCCGCTCTACCTTGTATTTTCTTGGTGAGTTGGAGCCCAAAGTTTTTTGTATAAATTTCATTGGGTTGAAATCAACCTGTTTTCATTTTAGATTTAAGGAATAAGTATGGTCGTCATTCGACTGGCACGCGGCGGCTCTAAGAAGCGCCCTTTTTACAGTATTGTTGCTACTGATAAGCGCAACCGTCGCGACTCGAATTTTATCGAGCGTATTGGTTACTTCAATCCAAATGCAGCTGAAACTGAGCAAGCAATGCGCATTGCTCAAGATCGTTTGACTTATTGGACTGGTGTTGGTGCGCAAGTATCTCCAACTGTTGTTCGTTTGATCAAAAATAATCCTGCTGCTTAAATATTATTTAGCTAAACACTTTATCTTTGCGATGGAGTTTTTGGTAGCAGGATTTTTGGCGGTTTTATTTAGGGAAAATAAGGTGTCTTTCAAATGAGCGCACCTTCCTTGAATGATTTGATTGAACTTGGCGCGATTTCTGAGGCGCAAGGTTTGCAGGGACAAGTGAAGGTTAGACCTCACTCATCGGATCCTGTGGCACTTTTATCTTCTAAAGCAGTTTGGTTGTCTTTGATCCCGCGAAGGGATGCTGGTGTTTCTGCATCTGTAGAACAAGCTTCCTTGACGCAATACAAAGTAAAGAGCGCCAAGATGCATAGCGGCAATGTGGTGATGGCGCTAGAAGGAATAGCAGATCGCGATCAGGCTCTTGCCTTAAAGGGCGCTCATATCTTAGTGACTCGTGATGCCTTTCCAAAAGCAGAAAGTGATTCTTATTACTGGGTTGATTTGATTGGTTGCCAAGCCACTAATCTGCAAGATGAAGTATTGGGTGAGGTAATTGATATTACTGAAAATGGTGCCCATGGCATCATCGCAATCGGCGATCCTGCGACTAAAAAAATCTTGCAACTAGTGCCGTTTGTAAAAGAGGTCGTTCACAATGTTGACTTGACCAAGAAAATGATTACGCTCGATTGGCAGTCTGACTGGCAATAAGCCTCTTTGGAAATAGAGATATGCGCTTTGATGTGGTGACCCTCTTCCCAGAAATGTTCTCTGCATTAACGCAGTGGGGAATCACTGGTCGAGCTTGCGAAAAATCACTTACTAGTGTCCATCTTTGGAATCCACGAGATTTTTGTTCTGATGTCCGTAAGACAGTAGATGATCGTGCCTATGGCGGTGGCCCAGGCATGGTGATGATGGCTAAACCCCTGGAAGATACCATCGCACAAGTTAAGGCTGCCCATCATGCTGCAGGATTGAAGAGTGGCCCTATTTGTCTTTTGGCTCCTCAGGGCGAGCGCTTTTCTCAGAAAATTGCTGGAAATATCCTTAATCAAGGAAATATCAGCTTTATTTGTGGTCGTTATGAGGCTATAGACCAGCGTTTTATCGATCGAAATATTGATTTACAGCTCTCAATCGGTGATTTTGTCTTATCAGGCGGTGAAATCCCCGCTATGGCCATCATGGATGCAGTCATTAGGCTCATACCAGGAGCCCTTGGCGACGGCGAATCTGCCGCCCAGGATAGCTTTATGAATGGTCTTTTAGACTATCCGCACTACACAAGACCCGAAATATATGAAAATTTATCTGTTCCGGACGTGCTTTTAGGCGGACATCACGCTAAAATAGCGGATTGGCGTCGGCAGAAGTCTTTAGAGCTGACGTTCAGGCTTAGGCCAGATTTAATTGAATCTGCAAGAGCCAATGGGTTGCTAACCCGAGAAGATGAACGATTTCTTCGCTCGCTGTGAATACTTTTAGTAGTGTGCAGTTGTGAATGAGTAGTTTAATTTTTTGGTTTAGTGAAATTGTTTTAACTGCATCCTCTGTTAGGTCCGTTGATCAATATCTCGGGATTAAACGTTAACAAGATGTTTAAGGATTAAAAATGAATTTGATTGAAAAAATTGAGCAAGAAGAAATTGCTCGCTTAAGTGTTAACAAAACTTTGCCAAGTTTTGCACCTGGTGACACAGTAATAGTGAGCGTGAACGTTGTTGAAGGTACTCGTAAGCGTGCTCAGGCCTTTGAAGGCGTTGTTATCGCTAAGCGTAATCGTGGACTGAATTCTAGTTTCATCGTACGTAAGATTTCTTCTGGAGAAGGCGTTGAACGTACTTTCCAAACTTACTCACCATTAATCGCAAGCATTGAAGTAAAACGTCGTGGCGATGTTCGTCGTGCGAAGTTATATTACTTGCGCGATCGTTCTGGTAAGTCAGCACGTATTAAAGAGAAGCTGCAAGCACGCGCTAAAGTAGTGGCTGCTCCAGCTGCTGAGTAATACGCATTGCTGCACGAAAAAAGGCGGCCTCGGTCGCCTTTTTTGTTGCCTTAGAATATGCCCATGACCAAGACCCCAACACCAGAAGAAGATGCAATCAATGTGGCTGCTCCTCCAGGTTTTGATGCTCGTACCATCCCAGTTCATGAGGTTTGCTCTGATCAGGTCAAGGTATCACCGCTAGCTTTAGATCCAAATTCTCTTAGGCAGCGCTTTCGGGTTCAGCCAATATGGCAACCGGAAATTACTGACGAAAGTCGTCAAGTAATGGCGGCTGATATTATTTCTAGGCGCCAGGCTACAGGTAAAGTTACTCAGGCCGCTGTTCTGATCCCGCTAGTGCTTCAAGAGGAAGGTTTATCTGTTCTATTAACCCAAAGAACGAATCATCTTAGGGATCATGCTGGGCAAATTAGTTTTCCAGGTGGCAGGATGGATCCTGGTGATATTGATCCCAATCACACGGCATTGCGAGAGAGTGAAGAGGAAATAGGCCTAGATCGGTCTCGAGTGGAGATTATTGGACATTTACCCCAGTACCTCACGGTTTCAGGGTATAGCGTCACTCCAGTGGTTGGTTTGGTTCAGGCTCAGGCAGAATACCCGCTGGACGAGTTTGAGGTAGCCGATGTTTTTGAGGTGCCACTCCGTTTTTTGATGGATCCAGCCAATCATCAAGTCAGAGTGTGGCAAAGTGAGCAGGGCGGTCGTCGTTTTTATGCGATGCCCTATGAGAATCGTTTTATTTGGGGCGCTACAGCTGGAATGTTACGTAACCTTTATCATCTATTAAAAGTATGACCTTCTTTTCTATCCTCTTCGCCCTCATTGCTGAGCAATATCGCCCAGTAACCGCTAGCCATTGGATTGCTCGAATGAGTGCCCGTTGGTTGGATTGGGTCGCCGGTGAATTCGGCGGTAAATCTGAAGCGGGTGCAAGTCCTATTGGTGCTCGCTTGGCTTGTATGGTGGCATTCATTCTGCCAACCTTTTTTGTATTCATTGTGTATGTTGTGTGCATGGTGACTTACCCCATTTTGGGCTTCATTTGGAACATCATCATTGCCTATCTCTTTTTTGGCTTTCGTCAGTTCAGTCACTCATTTACATTGGTGCATGAGGCTATCGAGAGTCATGATCTTCCTGCGGCACGCGCTGCTTTAGGTGAATGGTATGGACCTGAGCTAGATACCTCTAACCTGACAGAAACCGAAGTCATTTCTTTAGCATTAGAACGTGCCATCATTGGTTCGCATCGTCATGTCTTTGGAGTCCTTTTCTGGTTCTTAATGCCAATGGGCCCAGCAGGTGTTGTCTTATATCGCCTAGCCGATACTGCTGCGCAACGGTGGTCTAGGCGCGGCGACTTTAATCTCAGTGAAGCTGCACGACATTTTTTCTACGTATTAGATTGGATTCCTGCACGTATCACAGCAATGGGCTTTGCTATTGTGGGTAACTTTGAGGGCGCAGTTTATGGCTGGCGTTATCTCACTCAGAAATGGGGAGATTCATTGTCAGGCGTGATTTTGGCCTCCGGTAGTGGCGCACTTGGTGTTCGTTTAGGCGAGCCCTTAAGTGAGCCTGATAGTGATGAAGCTCTGCGCATGGCAGAAGCAGGTGAGCCTTTAGTTTATGAAGTAGGTATGGAGCCTACTGAGCGCACGATGCGCTCTGCAGTTGGTCTGGTATGGCGTTTAGTCATCGCTTGGATGGCTTTGTTGCTAATGCTGACCATCGCTGTTTGGCTTGGCTAATACCTTGTAATTGTGTATCAGCCATTTTTGAATCTGAACGCAACTGCCTAAATAGCGCTAGTCTCTCTGGCGCTATTTCATTTTTCTCTACCGCTTCTCTCACCGCACAATCGGGCTCTGCTTGATGGGCGCAGTTATGAAAACGGCATTTCCCTAATAGATCCTTAAACTCCCTAAAGGCGTGTTGTAGCTCGCTGACAGACATGTGGGCTAAACCAAATTCCTGAAATCCTGGTGAGTCAATCAACGCTCCTAATTTTCCATCAGCGTCTTTACCCCAAGCTTCTGGTAATTCAAAGTAACGACAGGCAGTCGTGGTGTGCTTACCAGTATCTAGGCGCACTGAATATTCTTGGGTGAGTGCTGCTGCATTTGGAACCCAGGCATTTAATAAACTCGATTTCCCCATTCCTGATTGGCCCACAAA
>Ga0114975_10001041_pt1 | contig 20154 bp, 16 predicted proteins | sample S_130626_EF_Meta_FD_87031 | JGI IMG/M metagenome (GOLD analysis project Ga0114975, IMG submission 87031) | Freshwater microbial communities from Lake Simoncouche, Canada to study carbon cycling - S_130626_EF_MetaG | ecosystem: Environmental > Aquatic > Freshwater > Lake | place: Lake...
ATGAGTTTTTCAAAGGCGGGTAATAGCTTTTGGCCTTCTAGTTCAGCATGTAGCGTAAATACCTGATCATTTGGATTGCTTTGGGTAATAGCTAACAACTTATCTACTACTGCAAACTCATCAGCGTCATCCACGCCAATTAACTCGTCTAAGGTAGGGAGGGTAGTAGGGTACTGAACGTGCTTTGCTTTACCGGATGGTAATGCTAGGCGATAAGGAATCAGATTAGGTTCGGCTCTTCCATCTGATGAATATTGAATGCCCCATAGATCCAGTTGTTCAAGAGCGGTTTCATTCATTTGCCAACCCGCTGCACCATACGTTTTTGGAGTGTGTCCAAAGACCTCTAAAAATCGATCCCAACTTTTTTGCATCATGGCGCGAGTCCAGCCTGGGTTTTGATGGCGAACCTGATCGTGCCAAGCGACATGATCCCATGCATGAATTCCTGCTTCATGACCTGCTTGATCGATTGCACGCATCTCTGCAGCAGCTTGTTTGCCGATATCGGGGCCGGGTAGCAATACGCCATAAAGCAAAGTCTTGATTCCATAATGCTCAACTACAGAAGTGCGACTGACTTTTTTCAAAAAGCCAGGACGAAAAACGCGCTTTAGTGCCCAGCCCGTATGATCGGGTCCGAGGCTAAATAAGAAAGTTGCTTTTAAACCAAAGCGTTCGAGGGTCCGAGCTAGATTAGGCGCGCCTTCTTTGGTTCCGCGTAAGGTATCAATATCTACCTTTAGTGCAATTTTGGCCATGGACTACAGTGTTATTCGATATCAACAAGATGGCGTGCTTTTTCCACATCCTGACGATAGGCTTCAAATATATTCTTGAGCGCATCAGTCATCGTGGTACTTGGCTTCCAACCCAATTCACTCATGGTGTTGTCGATAGCCGGCACTCGGTTTTGTACGTCCTGGTAACCTTCACCATAGTAAGCGCCAGAAGTGGTTTCCAGAATTTTTACTTCATTTGCCGTCTTGGCATATTCAGGAATGCTTCGTGCGATCTCTAGCATTTGATTAGCGAGGTCGCGAACAGAATGATTATTCTTTGGATTGCCAATGTTATAGATCTTGCCATTAGCAATACCATCTTTATTGTCAATAATGCACATCAATGCATCGATACCATCATCAACATAGGTGAAGGCCCTTTTTTGGGCGCCACCATCTACTAAATTAATCGGTTCACCGCGAACGATGTGCCCCAAAAACTGGGTGACCACTCGTGAAGAACCTTCTTTTGGAGTGTAGATACTATCGAGACCAGGTCCAATCCAATTAAATGGACGGAAGAGGGTAAAGCGCAGCCCCTCCATGCCATAACCCCAAATGACGCGATCCATTAATTGCTTGGAGCAGGCATAAATCCAACGTGGTTTATTGATTGGGCCATACACCATGTTGGATGTAGATGGGTCAAACTCACTGTCTTCGCACATGCCATAGACCTCAGAGGTCGATGGGAAAACCAAATGCTTTTTGTATTTAACAGCAGAGCGAACGATCGGAAGGTTGGCTTCAAAATCAAGTTCAAATACTTTAAGCGGTTGTTGTACATAGGTTGCGGGAGTGGCAATTGCAACTAATGGGAGGATGACATCGCACTTACGAATGTGATATTCGACCCATTCCTTATTGATGGTGATATCACCTTCAAAGAAATGCATGCGTGGATGCTTGACTAGATCGCCTAGGCGATCATGTTGCATATCCATACCGTAAACGTCCCAATCGGTCGTCTCGAGAATGCGTTTTGAGAGGTGGTGGCCGATAAAGCCGTTTACCCCAAGAATGAGTACTTTTTTCATCTTTACTGCCTCGTTTCAATCTAATGTGTTTTTGCTGGGAACCATTCCAAGATTTCAATGACTGTATGGTCACCACAAATGCCGAATACTCGATTATCAACCACTTGGATGCCGCAAGCCCCAAGATCGAGCTTCTCTGGAAAGGGTCCTGTGAGGCTAGAACGCGCAACTATCATGGTTTGGCCCTGCCAGTCTGTGAATGCCCCTGGATAAGGGGGTGCCACGGCCCGCACCAGGTTATGGACTTCAAATGCGGTTTGGTCCCAGCGAATCTGCCCATCGGCAGGTTTTCTGCCTCCAAAATAGCTCCCCTGGGATAAGGGATTTGCCTTCCGTGGCACATTGCCATGGATCAGTTGGGGTAGTAAGGTATTCATTACTTTTACTGCAGCTTGGCTCACTTTGGTAAATACCTCGGTTGCGGTTTCATCTGGACCAATATCGACTTCTGCTTGACCCACAATGTCACCAGCATCAGGCTTCATTTCCATAACATGCAAAGTGGCACCTGTTTTTGTTTCACCATGAAGAATGGCCCAATTGACTGGTGCGCGACCCCGATATTTTGGCAATAAAGAGCCATGCATATTCAAGGCTGCAATTTTTGCGCAAGCCAAGATTTCAGCAGGAATCATATTGCGGTAATAAAAAGAGAAAATATAGTCAGGATGAAGCATTTGGAGTTGAGGAATCAGGCTGGGCAACTCGGGTGCGCTCGGTGTCACATAAGGGATATGTTTCTCAGCACAAAGCTTACTGACGCTTCCAAACCAAACATTCTCATTCGGATCATCTTCATGAGTGACGACTAAGTCAACTTGGATACCTGCTGCTAGAAGTGCTTTGAGGCAATCAACACCTACATCGTGATAAGCGAAGACGACGGCGCGCAATTATTTTTTCTCTAAGACAGTTTGTACGACATACCTCGGGCGTCTTCTGACTTGTTGATAAATGCGTCCTATGTATTCGCCTAATAAACCCAAACCAAAGAGCATCACCCCAATCAGGAAGAAGGTCAGCGCAAATAAAGTAAAGACTCCTTCAACCTCTGCACCCAAAATGAATCGACGGATCAGGAGGTAAGCAAATAAGCTACCTGCGGCCAGTGATAGGAGCATTCCTAAAATAGAAAAGATTTGCAGGGGCATCACTGAGAAACCAGTCACCAAATCAAAATTGAGGCGAATCAGTTGATAGAGAGTGTATTTAGATTCTCCAGCAAAACGCTCTTCATGCTTTACCGTAATTTCTGTTGGATTTGATGCGAAGGTGTAAGCCAAGGCAGGTATAAAAGTATTACTTTCATCACATTGACGCACTAAGTCAACAATGCGACGACTATAACCTCGTAACATGCAGCCTTGATCAGTCATCGTAATGTGGGTAATTCTTTCGCGCAAACGATTCATGGCACGCGAAGCAAGCTTTCTAAAGAAGCTATCACGACGATCGGCCCGAATAGTGCCAACATAATCATGACCCTTTAGCAATTGCTCTGTCAGTGCATCAATTTCTTCAGGTGGATTTTGTAGGTCCGCGTCCAGGGTGATGATGTACTCACCCCTTGCGTATTCAAAGCCTGCCATGATGGCCATATGTTGACCAAAGTTACTATGAAATAAAACAGCGCGCGTCACGTCGGGACGAAGTTCTACTTGCTTGGCCAGAATTCCGGCGGAGCGATCTTTGCTGCCATCATTAATAAAGACGATTTCGTAGGCAATATTATGCTTAACAGCTACTGCGTCTAGAGCGGGGTACAGGCGATGAAATAAAGCTTGGAGACCATCTTCCTCGTTGTATATAGGGACAACAATGCTCAGTTTTGGATAAGCGTCTAAATGTGCGATCATGACGCAATTTTGCCTGATCTTGGGGCTTGCCCCAAAGAACCCTAGTTTTTACGGTATTTTTTGAGTATTCCTACCAATCCCTTGGTGATACGGCCAATATCTTCATCCTTCATGGCTGGGAATAGGGGAAGGGTCAGAATAGAGCCCCCTATGCGCTGTGCATGAGGGGTATCTGCTGTTTTGTAGCCCAAGTTCTTGTATAGGGTGAAACCAGTAATGATGGGGTAATGAACCCCTGTGCCAATTCCAAGCTCTTTTAATTCGTTCATTACTTGGGCGCGATCTACAGACAATTGCGTTAAAGGCAGAAGGACTTGAAACATGTGCCAGTTCGTCTCAGTAAAGTTTTCAACTGGTAATTCCAAACCTAAAGCATCTAAATCAGATGAATGGAGTTCGCTGCGCAGCACATCAAAGTATTGTCGGGCTAGAGCAGCACGACGTATTTGATATGTGGGTAGTTGTTTGAGCTGCTCCAAGCCAATCACTGCGTTGACGTCAGTGAGATTATCTTTGCCTCCCAATACATCGACATCCATGGCATCGATGCCATGACGGGTAAGACCTTGCAAGCGCAGTTTTTCAGCAAGCGCCGTTTCTTCTGCATTATTTAATACCAAGCAACCACCTTCGATGGTCGTAAGATTTTTATTTGCTTGAAAACTAAAACTTACTAGATCACCAAAACTACCAATCTTCTTTCCATTCCACTGTGAGCCGAATGCCTGGGCAGCATCTTCAATCACGCGCAGCTTATGCTGTTTAGCTAAGGCATAGAGTTGATCCATATTGACTGGAAGGCCCGCGAGATAGACGGGCATGATAGCGCGAGTTTTGGAAGTGATTGCAGCAGAGACTTTATTTAAATCGATGTTGCGCGTAACGGGATCAACATCCACAAAAACAGGTTTAGCGCCAACTCCCAAGATGACATTGGAGGTTGCCACCCACGAGATCGGAGTGGTAATCACTTCATCGCCCTCACCAATTCCGGCAACCTGTAAAGCAATCTTCATTGTTGCAGTGCCATTGGCAAAACAGCGTACTGGTCTGCCGCCAAAGTAATTCGAGAGCACTGCCTCAAAATCAGCTAGCTTTGGGCCGGAGGTCACCCATCCAGAGCGCAGCACTTCTGCAACCGCATCAATCGTTTCTTGATTAAAACTAGGGCGGGTAAAGGGAATAAATGCTGGCGTAGAAGCTGACATGATGAGCCTTTATTGTTGAGGCGAACTAGCAGTGTCCGGATGTTTCACAATCACTCTGCGAGAGTCACGATCGACTTCTTGCATTGGAAAGTTGATCTTCTGTAATGCAGTGTATTGCTCAGGGACCATTAAAGCATAAGCGGTCCGATCTTCTTTCCAGCGTTCTATAAAAGCATCTAGACTGGGCATCCACAATGAAGGCTCTTGCTTAACCCCAAACTCTAATTCATCAGGAGATTCCACCATGATCATGGTTCTTTCTAAATAGAAAGGCATCGTATGGTCTAAAAGTCGGACTGAATAAATATTGGCATTCGATGGAATCAGTGCTTTGACTCGAGTAGCAAGATCAATTCCCGATACTGCTCTTCCGAGAGTTTCATGTCCCGTACCTGCAATGATGGCGCATAGAAAAAAACCACTAGCAAAACTCAGTATGCTGCGAAGACCGTGATGCTTGCTTTGCCATACGGCTACAGCGCTAAAGATAATCAACGCGATAAGGGCTATGATCACCCAATATACATACTGTGCATAGGCTTCGATTTCATCGGGTCTAGCTTGTACGCTAATTTCAGAAATGAAAAGGAATCCAACGCATCCTAAAACGGCAAATCCTAAGGTTTGCAATTTCCAAGATAGGCCCAGTTCATTGGTATTGCCAAGAACCCGATCTAAACGGTTTGCAATGAGAATTGCGAGTGCTGGGAAGATGGGAATAATATAGCCCGGTAATTTCGATTGTGAGACGCTAAAAAAAGTAAAGATCACTACGGACCAGCATGCTAGCAACCAACTACTAGAAAATTCATTTTTACGCTCAGCAAAGGCCTGAGCAAATGCGCCTGGGATTTGCAAAACCCAAGGCAATAAACCGATGATAAGCAGTGGTACAAAATAATAGATGGGGCCGGTTCTGCTATGAGCGTTATTTGTAAAGCGCTGCAGATGCTCATGAATAAAAAAGAACTCTAAAAACTCTGGATTACGTTGAGATACCAACACAAACCACGGCGCTGTGATGACTAAAAACAAAATGGTTCCACTCATTAAATGCAGTCGTGACCAAATTTTCCAATCCCATGCGCTAATCGAATAGGCAATAAACACCATTGCAGGAATAGCTGCACCAATCACACCTTTTGAGAGTGTTGCTAAAGCCATCATGGTCCAACAAACCCACATCCAATTGCGACAACTGTTTTTATTGCTGGTTGTTTGTGCCAGCAAGAGACTGCATAAGGCACTCACCAAGAATGCAGAAAGTCCCATGTCCAAGGAATTAAAGTGACCACTAATAACCCACATTGGGCTGGAGGCAAGTACTAGAGCACTGAGCCATCCAGTTCGAGCATTAAAAATGCGCGCCCCGGTAAAGCCAATCAACAGGATCGTTAAAAATCCTGTTAGGGCAGACCACAGACGAGCTTGCCAATCCCCTAAACCAAATGCTTGAAATACGATTGCAGTTGCCCAAACTTGCAATGGCGGTTTTTCAAAATATTTATATCCGTTATAGCGAGGAGTAATCCAATCGCCAGTGACCAGCATTTCGCGCGCCATTTCTGCATAACGTCCCTCATCAGAAGGAATGAGATGGCGGTAATTGAGAGTGCCAAACCAAATCAGCCCATAAATGAGAGCGATGAGCAAAATTTTCCCTGGATGCAGCAGAGAAGATTGGCGGCTACTTCCAAACTGCATCAGACAGACTCCACGATCAAGGCCAGTAGAACTTGGCGTCCTTCACCTACTAGGATGTTGTAGGTACGACAAGCAGCTTGAGAATCCATGATTTCAAAGCCAATCTTGGCAGAAATGAGGTTTTTGAGTAGTTCTGGAGCAGGAAAGCGTTGGCGGCTACCAGTTCCAATCAGGATTAACTCTGGTTTTAAACCCATCATTTGGGTGAAGTGGGCCTCTTTTAAGTCTTCAAATGACTCAACTGGCCATGCTGAGATGGCTCCATCTGAGCTGATCAGTACTGCATGACTATAGGGAGTTTGATTAATCTCAACATAGCCAGGCCCGTAGCCGGTGATCGTATTGGCTCCAGAATGGGGATCAGATTGAAGCTTCAAGTGGACTCTCTGTCATAATTATGTGGATTATAGCTAGCTGTTTTTTCTCAGATTTCAAGAACTTACCCTTTAATTTATTGTGAAACCTATCCTAAAGTCCCAAAAACTCAATGACGTCTGTTACGACATCCGTGGGCCGGTGCTCGAGCTCGCTCAGCGGATGGAGGAGGAGGGTCACAAAATCATCAAATTAAACATCGGAAATGTAGGGGTATTTGGCTTCGACCCACCAGAAGAGATTCAGCTCGACATGATCCGTAATTTAAGCAATGCATCTGCTTATTCCGATTCTAAGGGGATCTTTGCTGCACGCAAGGCGATCATGCAGTATTGCCAAGAAAAGGGAATTCAAGGCGTTGCTTTGGATGATGTCTATACCGGTAATGGTGTATCAGAACTCATTGTGATTTCAATGAATGCTTTACTCAATGATGGCGATGAAGTTCTAGTGCCATCACCAGATTATCCGCTTTGGACCGCTGCAGTGAGTTTATCTAGCGGTACACCTGTGCACTATCTTTGTGATGAAGAAAAAGATTGGGCGCCTGACTTAGCTGATTTGCGCAAAAAGATTACCCCTCGTACCAAAGCAATTGTGATGATCAATCCCAATAATCCAACAGGGGCTATTTATTCAAAAGAAGTCTTGCTAGAACTTACTCAAATTGCTCGCGAGAATGGGCTCATTTTGTTTGCAGACGAAATCTACGACAAGATGTTATATGACGCAGAGAAGCATATTTCTTTAGCTTCTTTATCAACCGATGTTGTTGTGATCACCTTTAATGGCTTATCAAAAAACTATCGCTCATGCGGTTACAGAGCAGGCTGGATGGTGGTTTCAGGTGATAAAGAAATGGTGCGTGACTATATTGAAGGTCTCAATATGTTGGCCTCAATGCGCCTATGTGCAAATGTACCAGGCCAATATGCGATTCAAACTGCACTTGGTGGTTATCAAAGCATTAATGATCTAGTGAGTGAAGGTGGGCGTTTAGCTAGGCAACGCGATCTTGCCTGGAAGCTCATTACAGATATCCCTGGAGTGACTTGTGTAAAGCCTAAATCTGCTTTGTATTTATTTCCTAAGTTGGATTCTGAAATGTATCCGATTGAAGATGATCAGCAATTTGTTGCTGATCTCTTGAAGGAAGAAAAAGTATTGTTAGTGCAGGGCTCGGGTTTTAACTGGGCTAAGCCAGATCACTTCCGTGTAGTGTTCTTGCCTCATGAAGATGTTCTTAAAGAGGCGATTGGTCGCCTTGCGCGTTTTCTTGAGCGTTATCGAACTAAACATGGCCGCAAGGCTTCTTCAACCGCAGCAAAGGCATCATGAAACCGATTCAAGTAGGTCTATTAGGTATTGGCACCGTTGGTGGTGGCGTATTCACTGTTCTCGAACGCAATCAAGATGAAATTCAACGTCGCGCTGGTCGGGGTATTCACATTAATACCGTTGCAGATCTTAATATCGAGCGTGCTAAAGAAATTGTTAAGGACCGTGCACAGATTGTGAATGATGCTCGTGCAGTGATTAATAATCCCGAGATTGATATTGTGGTTGAGTTGATTGGTGGTTATGGGATTGCCAAGGATTTAGTGCTTGAGGCAATTGCTGCTGGTAAGCATGTGGTGACTGCCAATAAAGCCTTGATCGCCGTGCATGGTAACGAGATATTTAAAGCGGCACACGCTAAGGGTGTGATGGTTGCTTTTGAAGCAGCTGTTGCTGGCGGTATCCCAATCATTAAGGCTTTACGTGAAGGTCTTACTGCAAATCGAATTGAATGGATTGCCGGGATTATCAATGGCACAACGAATTTCATTCTGACTGAGATGCGTGATAAAGGTTTGGATTTCGAGACCGCACTCAAAGAAGCACAACGCTTGGGTTACGCTGAAGCAGACCCTACTTTTGATATCGAAGGTGTTGACGCTGCTCATAAGGCAACCATCATGAGTGCCATTGCCTTTGGTATTCCGATGCAGTTTGATAAAGCCCATGTAGAAGGCATCACTAAGCTTGCTGCAATTGATATTCGTTACGCTGAGCAATTGGGCTATCGCATCAAGCTGCTCGGGATTGCTAAAAAAACGGCAATCGGAGTGGAGTTGCGAGTTCACCCAACATTAATTCCCACAAAGCGTTTGATCGCCAATGTCGAAGGCGCCATGAACGCCGTACAAGTTTTTGGTGATGCAGTTGGTACGACTTTGTATTATGGCAAAGGTGCTGGCTCTGAGCCAACAGCTTCTGCTGTGATTGCAGACTTAGTAGACATCACGCGCTTACTCAGCGCAGATGCAATGCATCGCGTCCCATATCTGGCGTTTCAGCCTGGCGCAGTTCAGGACACTCCAGTATTACCGATTGGTGAGATTACTACGAGTTACTACTTACGTTTGCGTGTTGCTGATCAAGCTGGCGTTCTGGCAGATATCACAAAGATTTTGGCTGCCCACAGCGTGTCAATTGATGCGCTTTTACAAAAAGAGGCCGATGAAGGTGAAAGCCAAACAGATTTGGTTGCTCTAACACATGAGACCAAAGAGAAAAACATGATCGCGGCCATTAAAGAGATTCAGAATCTTAAAACGGTTGCTGGTGAAGTGGTGAAGATCCGCTTAGAAAATCTGTCTTAATTAAAATAGATGCGTTACCAATCAACTCGTGGCAATAGTCCACAACAATCTTTTTTAGAGATTCTTTTAGGTGGATTAGCGCCAGATGGTGGCCTATATTTGCCGACACAATATCCCCAAGTTACTGCAGCTCAATTGGATTCATGGCGGGGCTTATCCTATGCCGACTTAGCCTATGAGGTCCTAAGTTTGTATTGTGACGATATTCCAGAGCAGGATTTGCGCGCTCTATTACGCAAGACCTATACCTCAGAGGTTTATTGCAATGGTCGTCCACAAAATAACGCCAAAGATATTACCCCTTTACATTGGTTAGGTGAGGAACAAGGCACTCGTATTGGGCTTTTAAGTCTATCAAATGGCCCAACTTTAGCCTTTAAAGATATGGCTATGCAATTGTTAGGCAATCTTTTTGAATACGTCCTCAAGAAAAAAGATCAGCAGCTCAATATCTTAGGAGCCACTTCTGGCGACACTGGCAGCGCTGCTGAATACGCTATGCGCGGTAAAGAGGGTGTCAAGGTATTTATGCTTTCGCCACGCGGCAAGATGAGTTCTTTTCAATCTGCACAGATGTACTCCTTACAAGACCCTAATATTTTTAACTTGGCAGTAGCTGGTGTGTTTGATGATTGCCAAGATATTGTGAAGGCGGTTAGTAATGACCATGCTTTCAAGGCTAAGAACCAAATTGGTACAGTGAACTCGATTAACTGGGGGCGCGTGGTCGCACAGGTGGTGTATTACTTCCAGGGCTATTTATTGGCGACCAAATCTAGCTCAGAAAAAGTATCCTTCACAGTGCCCTCCGGGAACTTTGGCAATATTTGTGCGGGGCATATCGCTCGTATGATGGGTCTTCCCATTGCACATTTAGTAGTCGCAACGAATGAGAATGATGTTCTTGATGAGTTCTTTCGTACGGGTGTTTATCGTGCGCGTAAGTCATCCGAAACATTGCATACCTCTAGTCCTTCAATGGATATTTCAAAGGCCAGTAACTTTGAACGTTTTGTATTTGACTTAATGAGCCAAGACGGCAAGGCAACCGCAGGCATGTTTAAGCAGGTAGATGAGACTGGTGGCTTTGATATTTCTAAGGATATTATCTTTAAAGAAATTGGAAAGTATGGCTTTCAGTCGGGCCGAAGTACCCATGTAAACCGTTTAGAGACCATCCGTGATATTGAAAAACGCTACGGCGTCATGATTGACACTCATACTGCTGATGGCGTCAAGGTTGCCAGAGAGCATCTCCAAGCAGGAATACCAATGCTAGTACTCGAGACTGCCCTACCAATTAAGTTTGAAGAAACTATTCAAGAAGCTTTGGGTCGGCCAGCTGAATGTCCTGCTGCATTTAAGGACATCAAATCTAAGCCCCAACGCGTAGAAAATATTGATGCTGATGTGAATCAGGTCAAAGCCTTCATTACTTCGCATCTCGCTTAACCCAATCATGACGAATAAGCCTCCCATGTTGACCGCGCAGCAGGCATTAGATCATTTACTCTCTCATGCCCAATCAGTAGGCGACAGTGAAGTGATAGCTATGCAAGCCGCGCTTGGGCGAGTGCTTGCTGAAAGTGTCAACAGTCTTGTAGACGTTCCACCATTGGATAACACTTCTATGGATGGCTATGCAGTCCGTTGCGCTGACACTGCCACTCCAGGGCAAACTCTTACAATTGCCCAGCGTATTCCGGCTGGATCAATGGGGGTGCAACTAGAACCAGGTAGCGCCGCCAGAATTTTTACAGGAGCTCCAGTCCCTCCAGGTGCTGATGCGGTGGTTATGCAAGAAGACTGTGCCATTAACGAAGGATCGCCTGATCATGTGCAGGTAAATGTTGTCCCCCAAGCAGGCCAATGGATTCGTCGTCAAGGCGAGGATTTAAGTGCAGGCAAGCTCGCCTTAAGTGCTGGCACATTTTTACGTCCTCAAGAGCTCGGTGTGGCTGCTTCTGCTGGTTTAACTCATTTGAATGTGAAACGTCGAGTGAAGGTCGCTGCCTTCTTCACTGGCGATGAATTGGCTTTGCCTGGTCAACCATTAAAGCCGGGTGGTATCTATAACTCTAACCGCGATACTTTATTAGCCTGCTTAAGATCCCTAGGGTGTGATGCAACGGATTTAGGTATCGTGCCTGATCGATTGGATGCTACGCGTGATGCTCTGCGTAAGGCAAGCAAAGATCACGATCTCATTCTGACTTCAGGTGGCGTCTCTGTAGGTGAAGAGGACCATATCAAGCCTGCAGTTACTGCAGAGGGGCGACTTGATCTTTGGCAAATTGCGATTAAACCTGGAAAGCCCTTGGCATTTGGAGCAGTGCGTAAATCTGAGAGTCCAAAAGATGGAGAGGCTTGGTTTATTGGTCTGCCTGGTAATCCTGTTTCAAGCTTCGTTACTTTCCTATTATTTGTTCGTCCTTTTATTTTGAAGCTACAAGGACGAGAAACGAAGTCGATTCCACCTTATATGATGCGGGCAGACTTTGATTGGTTAAAAGCAGATCGACGTAATGAGTTTTTGCGGGTCAAAATCAATCAACAGGGCGGATTAGACTTATTCCCTAATCAGAGTTCTGGAGTACTCACTAGTGCATCTTGGGGGGACGGTTTAGTGGACTGCCCACCAGGACAAGCTATCCATGCTGGCGACCTTGTCAAATACATCCCTTTTGATGCTTTGTTGACTTAATCGGTTTACGATTACCCCATGAAACTCGAACTGAAATTTTTCGCTTCCTTACGTGAGGCACTTAAAGTGTCGGAAGAAAAAATCACCATTCCCTCTTCTGTCAAAACGATTGCTGATTTACGAATCCATTTATTCGAAAGAGGCGGCATCTGGGCAGAAGTGTTAGCGAATGGCAAATCACTTCGCTGTGCATTGAACCATCAAATGGTGGATCCTAGTACGCCTTTGCAAGAGGGCGCTGAAGTAGCGTTCTTTCCGCCTGTGACGGGAGGTTAAGGTGCCTATTCGGATACAAGAGGGTGATTTCAATCTCAGTGCAGAAATAGCAGCGCTACGCAAAGGCGATCCCAGAGTTGGCGCAGTAGTGACTTTTTTAGGTACTGTGCGCGATATGAATGATGGCAGCTCAGTAAAAGGGATGACCCTAGAGCATTACCCAGGCATGACTGAGAAGGCCTTACAAGATATTTTGGATCAGGCTAAAGCCCGTTGGGATATTTATCAGAGCCTGGTGATTCATCGTGTAGGCTCATTGCTACCAGAAGATCAAATTGTCATGGTCGCAGTCACTAGCGCTCATAGAGGCGAAGCTTTTGCTGCTTGTGAGTTCATCATGGACTATCTCAAAACGGCAGCCCCATTCTGGAAAAAAGAAGATACCCCTGAGGGTGGTCGTTGGGTAGATGCCAGAGTGACTGACGAGACTGCCATGTCGCGTTGGGAAAAGAAGTAACTTTCTTAAAGCTTAAAAAAAGCTAATTTTTCAGATCGTGGCAATTGCTTTAATTTCGCTTCAGCCTTAGACGCCTCAGATCTATCTGGGTGGGCTTGGGTAGCTAAAAGGATGACAGGTCTGCGCGACCTCGTATAACGTGCACCTTGCCCTGAGTTATGGGCCTCCAGCCGATGTTCAAGTCGGTTGGTGATACCCGCATAGAAGCTGCCATCCGAGCATTTGAGTAGGTAAACGAGCCAGGTCAAAATAGTAAAAATGAGCGTTAAAAAGGCCTTAGAAAAGCTTGAAATTGGCAATATTGCCCTTATATTCTATAGATAGATATTCATGGAGTAGATGGGGAACCAAAAATGAGAATAGATAAGTTAACAACCAAATTTCAAGAAGCTCTGAGCGAGGCCCAGAGCCTCGCTTTAGCCAAAGATAATCAATATATTGAGCCAGCTCATCTGCTGCTAGCGATGCTGCGTGATTCCGATGGAGGCGCTAAGAGTTTGCTCACGAGAGCTGGCGTTAATGTCCCTGGCCTGGAAAAGGGTGCGGAAAAAATTATTAGCAACTTACCTGAAGTACAGGGAACTAGTGGTGAAGTTCAGGTTGGCAGAGATTTAAGTAACTGGCTCAATCTCTGCGAAAAAGAGGCTAATAAACGCAATGATCAATTTATTGCTGGCGAACTATTTTTGTTGGTCGTAGCAGATGATAAGGGTGAGCTGGGAAAAGTAGCTCGCGAGAATGGTTTAAATCGTAAATCGTTAGAGGCGGCTATTGATTTAGTACGCGGAGGAGAATCAGTGAATAGTGCAGATGCTGAAGGTCAACGCGAGGCCTTAAAAAAATATACAGTCGATTTAACAGAGCGCGCTCGTGCGGGTAAATTAGATCCGGTTATTGGACGTGATGATGAGATTCGTCGCACTATTCAGATTTTGCAACGTCGCGGTAAGAATAATCCGGTGTTGATTGGTGAGCCTGGCGTAGGTAAGACCGCCATTGTTGAGGGATTAGCACAACGCATCGTGAACGGTGAAGTTCCAGAGACATTAAAAGATAAACGGGTTCTGGTCTTAGATATGGCTTTGCTCTTAGCGGGTGCTAAATATCGCGGTGAGTTTGAAGAGCGATTAAAAGCAGTGCTCAGTGATGTAGCTAAGGACGAAGGCCAAACCATTATCTTTATCGATGAGATTCATACCATGGTGGGCGCTGGTAAAGGTGATGGTGCTATGGATGCCGGCAATATGCTCAAGCCAGCCTTAGCGCGCGGTGAATTGCATTGCATCGGCGCAACCACGCTTGATGAGTACCGTAAATATATCGAGAAAGACCCCGCTTTGGAGCGACGCTTCCAAAAAGTGATGGTCGAAGAGCCAAGTGTTGAGGCAACGATTGCTATTTTGCGTGGTTTGCAAGAGCGTTATGAGTTACATCATGGAATTGAAATTACTGACCCAGCTATCGTTGCAGCTGCTGAGTTATCTCACCGTTATATTACTGATCGCTTTTTGCCGGATAAAGCTATTGACCTGATTGATGAAGCAGGCTCACGCATTCGGATGGAAATTGACTCAAAGCCTGAGGTGATGGACAAATTAGACCGTCGTTTAATTCAGCTAAAGATTGAGCGTGAAGCAGTCAAGAAAGAAAAAGACGAGGCCTCTCAAAAACGCCTTGCCTTAATTGAGGAAGAAATTCAGCGCCTTGGTGCCGAGTATGCTGATTTAGAGGAGATCTGGAAGGCAGAGAAGGGTGCCGTTTTGGGAGCTGCTAATTTGAAGGAAGAGATTGAAAAAGTAAAAGCGGATATTTCTAAGTTGCAGCGTGAAGGAAAATTAGAAAAGGTTGCTGAGCTCCAGTACGGAAAATTACCAGAGTTAGAGGCTAAGCTAAAGTCTGCAGCAGCAGCTGAAGCTAAAGGCGATAAAGATGGGGTGGTTAAAAATAAACTTTTGCGTACACAAGTTGGCGCAGAAGAAATTGCAGAAGTTGTTTCCCGGGCGACAGGTATTCCTGTATCAAAGATGTTGCAAGGTGAGCGCGACAAACTTCTAAAGATGGAAGAGTTGCTGCATAAGCGCGTGGTAGGTCAAGAAGAAGCAATTCGTGCGGTATCGGATGCGATTCGTCGCTCACGCGCTGGTTTGTCTGAAGAGAATCGCCCTTATGGCTCATTCTTATTCTTGGGCCCTACTGGTGTAGGTAAAACTGAACTCTGTAAAGCATTAGCAGGGTTCTTATTTGATAGCGAGGATCATCTCATTCGAATTGATATGAGTGAGTTCATGGAAAAACACAGCGTGGCTCGCTTGCTTGGCGCGCCTCCTGGTTATGTTGGCTATGAAGAAGGCGGATACCTCACTGAAAAAGTACGTCGTCACCCCTATAGCGTGATTTTGTTTGATGAAATTGAGAAAGCCCATCCAGATGTATTTAATGTGTTGCTTCAAGTATTGGATGACGGCCGCTTGACTGATGGTCAAGGGCGCACGGTTGACTTTAAGAATACTGTGATTGTGATGACCAGCAATATCGGCTCACACCTAATTCAATCTATGACTGACAAGAAGCAATCAGAGATCAAAGAGGCTGTATTTGAAGAGCTGAAGAGTCATTTCCGTCCAGAGTTTTTAAACCGGATTGATGAGATTGTGGTGTTTCATGGTTTGGATAAGGCTAATATTGCTAATATTGCTAAGATCCTGCTCAAGAACCTATCGGATCGTTTGGCAAAAGTTGATATGCAGCTTGAAGTCAGCGATGCAGCTTTAAATAAGATTGCCGAGGTAGGTTTTGATCCCATCTATGGAGCGAGACCGCTCAAGCGTGCCATTCAGCAGCATATTGAGAACCCAGTCTCTAAGATGATCCTAGAAGGCACCTTCGGACCTAAGGACGTAGTCCCAGTGGATGTAGATAAAAAAGGTGAGTTTAGTTTTACTCGTCAAGTTCACTAAGCTTTAGAAGCACTGCAGCAAATAAGCAGGATTTTTCCTGCGCTAGTAAACTCGGAACATGACTGTTGCGCAAATCAGGCGCTACAGTGATGTCCGGGTGATTGCTCTCATTAGCCTGGCTCACGGTAGCTCCCATTTCTTTCATTTAATTCTTCCGCCCATGTTTCCATGGCTCAAGGATGCATTTGCATTAAGTTATGCCGAACTAGGCTTGCTGATGTCGGTATTCTTTATAGTCTCCTGTGGTGTACAGGCAGCCTCAGGCTTTCTGGTTGATCGGATCGGGGCTAGACCAGTTCTATTTATGGGTGTTGGCCTGCTTGCACTGGCAGCGCTTACTTACTCTCAAAGCAATGGTTATTTGATGCTCATCTTGGGCGCTGTGATTGCTGGTTGTGGAAATGGAATATTTCATCCAGTGGATTACACATTAATTAATCATAAAGTTTCTCCACCTAATTTGCCCTATGCCTATTCAATGCATGGCGTGACAGGTTACCTAGGATGGGCGGCTGCCCCAGCATTTATGGTAGGTATCGCACAACTTTCCGATTGGCGTATTGCCTTTTTATCTGCTGCTTTATTGCAAGTGATTATTCTGTTAATTCTGTATTGGAATCGCAATAATCTCATTGATGATGTTCAGGCGCGACGTGCAGAAAGTCATGCAAGTGCTCAGGCTGCTAACCCTGGTAGCATGCCTGCTAGTACCTTTGCCTTCTTAAAATTACCAGCCGTTTGGTTTTGTTGGCTTTTCTTTTTCTTTAGTATGGCTGCAACTTCTAGCTTGCAGTCTTTCGCACCGAGTGCACTCAATGCAATTTATGACATCGCAATTAGTGTCAGCAGTTACTTTATTACTTTATTAGCTTTGGGTAGTGCTGTAGGAGTTTTATTGGGTGGATATTTGGCTGCAAAGATACAGGCACCCGAACGCATCGTCACCATCTGCTTATCAGTCAGCGTTCTGATGAGTTTGCTGATTGCAACCGGTTGGATTTCTTCCAGTGTGATCCCCGTTTTATTTATTGTCATTGGACTGGGTTATGGTCTTGTTGGACCTTCTCGTGATCTTTTAATTAAGTCAGCAACTCCACAGGGTGTTTCGGGTAGGGTATATGGAGTTGTGTATTCAGGAATCGATCTTGGGGCAGCAGTAGGACCATTTATCTTCGGTTTCTTGATGGATGCAGATTTACCAAGGGTTTTGTTTTTAGGCATTGCTCTTTTCCAATGCATGATCATCCTGACTACTTTCAAGGTTTCTTCTAGTATTCGTCCAAAAACAGCGTAATCCAGCTGAAACAAATTTCATAATATGAAAAGTCATTTCCCTGCATAAAATGTAGTGCACCATTCATCAAGTCATTCCATTTCAAGCAGTGATTCTGTATTCCACATTACAAAAAATATCTTGTAAGCTGTTGAATATTAATAACTAAATATTTTTAAGTAATCCCATTTTTCTGCTTGCATCCATTTTCGAAGCTTCTAAACTCTTATATAAGACATAAGACTTCAATTGGTCTTCAGCGTCTCAATATGAGAAGTACTTATTTAACTTAGGGAGAAAAAAATGGCAGATCGCAAAGCAGAAATCGCAGCACTACAAAAAGATTGGGATACCAATCCACGTTGGCAAGGCATTAAGCGTGGCTATACCGCAGAAGATGTAGTTCGTTTGCGCGGTTCATTGAAGATTGAACATACTTTAGCTAAGCATGGTGCTGAAAGATTGTGGGAGTTGGTAAATAACGAAGCTTACGTAAACTGTTTAGGCGCATTGACTGGTGGTCAAGCAATGCAGCAGGTTAAAGCTGGAATTCAGGCGATCTACTTATCTGGTTGGCAAGTTGCTGCTGACGGAAATTCATATGCAGCAATGTATCCCGACCAATCACTCTATCCAGTAGATTCAGTGCCAAAAATGGTTGAGCGTATTAACAATTCATTCCAACGCGCTGATGAGATTCAAACTGCTAAAGGTGTTCATAAGGGTGATCCTGCTTATATTGAGTACTTTGCTCCGATTGTGGCTGATGCTGAAGCAGGTTTTGGGGGTGTACTCAATGCATTTGAATTAAGTAAAGCATTAATCAAGCAAGGTGCTGCCGGTGTTCATTTTGAAGACCAATTATCTTCTGTGAAGAAGTGTGGTCACTTAGGCGGTAAGGTTTTATTGCCCACTACAGAATCGGTACAAAAGTTGATCTCTGCTCGTTTAGCTGCTGATGTCATGGGCGTTCCAACCATTATCTTAGCTCGCACCGACGCCGAAGCGGCTGACTTATTAACCTCTGATTATGATGAGAATGACAAGCCATTCTTAACTGGTGAGCGGACACCAGAAGGCTTCTACAAAACTCGTAAAGGCCTGGGTCAAGCTATCTCTCGCGGCCTAGCTTATGCTGCCTACGCTGATATGGTATGGTGTGAAACAGGTACTCCTGATCTTGATTTTGCTCGTCAGTTTGCTGAAGCAATTCGTGCGAAGTTCCCTGGCAAGATGCTTGCTTACAATTGCTCACCCTCTTTCAATTGGAAGAAAAACTTAGATGATGCAACGATTGCAAAGTTCCAGCGTGAACTAGGTGCAATGGGTTATAAATATCAATTTATTACTCTCGCAGGCATTCATTCGATGTGGTACAACATGTTCGACTTAGCGCAGGATTACACTAAGCGTGGCATGACTGCCTATGTTGAGAAAGTTCAAGAGCCAGAGTTTGCTGCTCGTGATCGTGGGTATACCTTCGTTTCGCATCAACAGGAAGTAGGAACAGGCTACTTTGATGATGTCACTACGGTTATTCAAGGTGGCAAATCTTCTGTAACAGCATTGACTGGTTCTACTGAGGAAGAGCAGTTCCACTAATGAGAATCCCTAAGTAGTCTGTAATAGCAGTAGTACCATTACTGCCGCGGCATCTAATTGACCCCATAAGGGTGACTTAGGTGCCGTTTTCGTTTACATTCATGGCATGAAGAATTGCGTATTTTGCTCTGAGCTAAAGCCAGAAGAGGGTCAATTAATTTGGCGTGGTGATGACTGCAGGATCATCACTGTTAATGACGCCGATTTACCTGGATTTTGCCGAGTCATATGGAATCATCATGCATCTGAAATGACTGATCTCACTTACAGTGAGCGAGAACATTTAATGAATTTAGTTTTTGTGGTGGAGGATGCCATCCGCCAAGTGATGAAACCCACTAAAGTGAATCTTGCTGCGCTAGGGAATATGGTTCCTCATATTCATTGGCATGTTATTCCACGCTTTACAGATGATGTTTTCTTTCCGGGCTCAGTTTGGTCCTCAAGGATTCGGGAAACCCCTATATCTATGCTAGCCGATCGACAGAAGGCTGCAGAAGAGCTTCCTAATATGATAAGAAGTCTGATTTCTAAGTTATATTAGTGTTAATCGCATTAAGCACTAAAAGTTTCAGATATTTTCACCAATACTCACTAGGAGATAGAAATGAGTGATTGTTTATTCGGAAAATCAAGGCATTGGATTATCGCCTCGATGGCTATGTTCGCTATTAACGCGAATGCACAAACCAAATGGGACCTGGCAAGCGCTTACCCAGTTAGCAACTTCCATACTGAAAACTTACAGCAGTTAGCTGCTGATGTGGATAAAGCAACAGATGGCAAGCTCAAGATCGTTGTTCATCCGAATGGCTCTTTGTTTCCTGCCAATGGTATTAAACGCGCAGTCCAAACAGGTCAAGCGCAAATGGGTGAGGTATTGATCTCTGTGTTGGCTAACGAGAACCCTATTTTTGGGGTCGATTCCATTCCATTCTTAGCTACTAGCTATAAAGAATCTGCAAAACTTTGGAAGCTTTCTAAAAACGCTACTGAAGCTGCTCTGCAAAAGCAGGGGATAAAGGTGGTCTATGCAGTTCCTTGGCCACCACAGGGTTTATATTCTAAGAACCCGATTAATTCTGGCGCAGACATGAAGGGCTTGAAGTGGAGAGCCTATAACCCAGCCACTTCTAAGATTGCTGAAATTGTAGGTGCGCAGCCAGTTACTGTTCAAGTAGCAGATTTGGCTCAAGCAATGGCAACTGGCACGATCAATTCCATGATGACCTCCGGCGCTACTGGAGTAGATATTAAAGCTTGGGAAAGTTTGAAGTA
>Ga0114975_10001045_pt1 | contig 20126 bp, 16 predicted proteins | sample S_130626_EF_Meta_FD_87031 | JGI IMG/M metagenome (GOLD analysis project Ga0114975, IMG submission 87031) | Freshwater microbial communities from Lake Simoncouche, Canada to study carbon cycling - S_130626_EF_MetaG | ecosystem: Environmental > Aquatic > Freshwater > Lake | place: Lake...
AAGTGATATCAATGATACTTTCTTACCCCAATCTCTTTGGGAATAATAGTAAAAACTATTGTTCAATAATAGCTTGAACTAGTGGGTGTTGAATTTTCTTTTCTGATCGAATGGCATAAAAGTGTTCATAAATTTCATCGCAATTACCTATTAATTCAATTCCATAAGTTTCCTTTAGATCTTTCTCAATGAGTTTTCCGGCCGGAAATACTCCCATGCCGCTTGCAGCAAAGGTCTTTAGGAGGGCACTATCCTGAAATTCCCCAATAATATTGGGCGTTAAACCGAGCTTGGTAAACCACTGATCCATTAATAAGCGAACAGTGGAATGAACTGTTGGTAGGAGAATAGGTAGTTCACTAAGACAGTCAGGAAAATTATTTTTAGCAATTTTTAAAAATTGCTGTGGGCTATACCAAGCAATGGAGGTTTTGCTTAGCACTTCACTGAAAACGTTGATATTCTTGTTATTGTTAGCAGGACGGTCTGCCAAAATAATATCTATTCGATGAAGTACTAAGTCTGCTAGGAGTTTATCAAACTCCCCCTCATGTGCAATCAGTTGGACATCTTTGTGTTTTAAAACTGGCTCTAATAACTGCCTAGCAACAAACTTGGGTAAGCTATCAGAGATACCAACAATAATTTTTATTTTAGGGGATTTTGCAGCATCTCTTAAGGCTTCAGGTAGCCTCTCACCAATAGAGAAAATTTGATCAGCAATTTCGAGAGCTACCAAACCAGAATCTGTGAGGATAATATTTCGCCCAGCAGGTTTAAATAGTAAGTATCCAAGAGATTTTTCTAACTCATGAACTTGAGCACTTATCGTTTGTGTCGCTATATTAAGGCGCTCTGCAGCTTTGGACATACTGCCTTCTTTAGCCACAACCCAAAAGTAGTATAGGTGACGGTAGTTGTAGGAATTACTCATCGTCAGTTTTTAGCGAAATCATCATCAATAGATACCTGCTTTAAGTTAAGTGCAAATACGTCTAAATTAAACAAACAATTAACAATGATATTTGTTAATTCATTTTTTGAAAAGGTTATTCAATTGGAATTATTTAGCCCTGAGTTTTTTTCTGCCTTATTGGCCATTATTGTGATTGATCTAGTTTTGGCTGGTGATAACGCTATCGTAATAGCAATGGCTGCCAGAAAATTGCCGCCTCATTTACAAAAAAGAGCAATTATTTGGGGTGCGGTAGGCGCGATTGCAGTAAGAAGCGCAATGACGCTTGCGGTCGTATATCTATTAAATATTCCAGGTTTAATGCTACTTGGTGGTTTACTGCTGGTTTGGATTGCATACAAATTATTAAATCAAGCTAAAGATGACGATGGGAAGCATGATCATGCGTCAACCAGTTTTTGGGGCGCAATGAAGACGATTGTCATCGCCGATGCTGTGATGGGCTTGGATAACGTTTTGGCTGTGGCAGGAGCTTCTCATGGGAGTTATGCCTTAGTGGTACTGGGCTTATTAATCAGTATTCCTATAGTGGTGTGGGGTTCAACCCAAATTTTGAAATTATTAGAACGTTACCCTTCCATTATTTACATTGGCGCAGGCGTATTGGCTTGGACTGCAGCAAAGATGATCATTGCGGAACCAATGGTTCAAGAATGGCCATTATTTCAGAACCCTCTTTTTGAATATGCATTACAAACATTGGTAATTTTTGGTGTTTTATTAGCGGGATTTATCAAAAACAAATTGGCGACTGGAGATGTTATTACACCAGCCGAATTTGTTCCCGTTATACCTGAAGTGGCGTTTGAAAAACAGTCAAATATTAAAGGAGATGAAGTGATGAATAGAGTTCTCATTCCAGTTGATGATTCAAGAAATACCCTTTTAGCGCTGAAGCATGCTGTTACTACTTACGGTAAAGAATCACAAACTCATTTTCATATTTGTAACGTGCAGCCAAAGGTTTATCGACATATCGGTAAGTTTTTAAGTAAGCAAACGATTCTTGAATGGCAAACTGAGCGTGCTAAATCTGCTGCAAAGTCTGCTACCCAGTTTCTTGAAAAGACAGGTGTTAGCTTTTCTTTTAGCTTTGTTAGTGGTGATAAGGGCGTTGCTTTGCATGATGAAGCAAAACGTTTGAGCTGCAGTCGTATTGTGATTGGAACCGCAAAGAAAAACATATTGAGTAGATTATTTGAGAATTCTACGACTGCTAAGTTATTAGAAATTTGCGATATGCCAGTTGAAGTTGTTACTGGTAAGTCACTTCCTCTGCTCAAGCGGTGGGGTATTCCAGCTCTTTGGGCAGGGGCATTTACCGCAGCAATAGCGACAGTTATTGATTGATTTAATTTTTCCTCTTCTGCACTTTTTACCCTCTTCGCGAGGGTATTTTTTTTCCAATATTTAATTATTTCTTAAATTAGTTTAGAAATTAAAGAAAAGATGAATTTCATTGGCCTACTGACATAAATGCAATAGTGAAAATTTTACTAAATACTATTTGGGGACAGATAGAAAGATATTTTTATATTTTGAACTGGTTTACTTAAAGGAGTTCTTAAAATCAAAGCAAAACCAGTTTTCTATGATGAGGGATCAAAAAAGCATGCTTAGTTGTATTAGTATGGAGGGTGAATATTTAAAATTAATTAGTATGAAAATGAGGAGTTAGCTTTTTGTGAATATAGGAGTCAAATTATTAGTGCTCATCAGCTTAATTATGTATTATCTGAATCCATTTGCACAGTCGATCACAGAATTGTCACCTGAACCAAGTTCAGAATTCACAAATAAAAAAATAGTATTTGGACGTCAACAGATGGTTGTCAGTGCAAACCCCTATATTAGCGAAGCTAGTAATATGATTTTGGCACAAGGAGGTAATGCCGCTGATGCAGCTATTGCAGCTGCATTGATGGTCACCCTCGTAGAACCACAATCTGGGGGTATTGGCGGGGGTGGATTTATTCTTTACTTTAATCCAAAAGAAAGTATCTTAACCTCAATTGATGCTAGAGAAACATCCTCAAATACGACCCAAGAAAATCAATTTCTAGACAATAGCAATAATCCTTTAAGATATAGCGAAGCTGTCTATTTAGGCACATCCGTAGGAGTTCCAAGTCTTTTAAAAGGCCTTGCACTATTCCATAAAAAATATGGAACTTTAGAATGGAAGAAACTATTTCTTCCAACCATACAGCTAGCTAAAGATGGATTTATTATTTCTCCACGATTGCACAATTTAATAGTCAAAGATCCATTTTTACTAAAAAATAAAAATGCTAGTAGATATTTTTTTGATAAGAACCTAACGCCACTTCCAAAAGGATATCTTCTAAAAAATCTTGAGTTGGCAAAAGTATTAGAAGAGGTATCAATCCATGGGGTTGAAAAATTCTATGAAGGTGAAATTGCTAAAGATATTACTTTAGCAGTTAGACACCATCAAACTCCTGGGGGCTTAAATGAAGATGATTTAAAACAATATCAAGCATATGAAAGAAAAGTAGTTTGTGGCCCCTACAGAAGTTGGAAGATTTGTGGCATGGCACCACCGTCTTCAGGAGGAATTACCTTAATTTCGATGTTGGGTATATTACAACATTTCCCATTGAGTCAGTTGGAGGAAATAGATTATTTACATTATTTATCAGAAGCCGGAAGATTAGCATATGCTGATCGAGATCGATACATAGCAGATCCTGATTTTATAGATATACCGATTAATTCCTTAATTGATCAAAAATATACCAAAGATCGTAGTCATCTGATAAACATAAAAAAAAGTATGACTAAGGCAAAACCTGGAAATTTTAATCATTCACCAGTTCAATTAGGTAGTGATTCAATCTCCGAACTACCCGCAACTAGTCACATTAGTATTGTGGATAAAAATGGACAGGCAGTAAGTATGACAATTAGTGTGGCTTCTGCATTTGGTTCGAGAATAATGACAAATGGATTTTTCTTAAATAATGAAATGACCGATTTTTCTTTTATGGCAAAAGAAAATCAACAATTGATAGCAAACAGAATAGAACCCATTAAAAGACCGAGAAGTTCAATGTCTCCCACTTTCATTTTTGATGAACAACAGCGATTGGTTATGGCACTTGGCTCTGCCGGGGGCCCTTCAATCATTAACTATGTAGCAAAAACTATTACAGCTGTTCTTGATAGAAATCTTAACATTCAGGAAGCGGTTGATTACCCTAATATTGGAAGTCGTAATCAAGACACTGAGCTAGAAAAAGGAAGTTTAGTTGAAAAATTTTCTCAAGAACTTCAATTGAGAGGCCACCCATTATTGATTCGTGAGATGAATAGCGGGACGCAGGGGATATTTATTAATCGTGATGGTTTATGGGGTGGAGTGGATGGGCGACGAGAAGGTATAGCGATAGGATATTAATGTGAACATATATTGATTAGCAAGCGAATATTTACTATTTTTTGATAGGGATACCCGAGGTTAGTTGTACTAAGGAGGTCTTCTAGAAAGTATAGGAAAGTTAGCTTTATATTTGATAAGGTTCATTTAATCTAAGCTGATTGAAATCTTAGACAATTTTTTTGTGATGGATTAAAGGAAGATCACTGCTTGCTATACATTCTAAGAAGACAAGAGTGTTAATTATTAAAAAGGTAACTTATGACAAATCAAATTTTTGGTCAAATGATGGACAGCCCATTACTCATTTCCAATATTTTGGATTCTGCTTCACGACACCATGCCAAGATGGAGATTGTCTCAAAAAGAGCAGAGGGTGATATTCATAGGTACACCGTTTCTGAACTTCATATAAGATCAAAAAAACTCGCACAAGCACTCGAGTGCCTTGGTTTAAAAATGGGATCTCGGATTGGGACCTTGGCTTGGAACGGATATCGTCATCTTGAAATTTACTATGGAGTATCAGGTAGTGGATTAGTTTGCCACACGATTAATCCCCGTTTGTTTCCAGAGCAAATAGCATATATTATTCAACATGCAGAGGACGAGATCATTTTTTTTGACCTAAGTTTCCAATCTCTTGTGGAACGCTTAAAGCCTTTATGCCCGCTTGTAAAAAAATGGATTTGTTTAATAGATGAAAATCTACAGGCTACAAGTGATAAAAATATAGAAAATTACGAAACCTTTATTGCCCATTCGTCAGGGGTACATGAGTGGCCAAGTCTAGATGAAAGATGTGCGTCTAGTTTGTGCTATACATCAGGGACGACTGGCAATCCCAAGGGGGCTTTATATAGTCATCGTTCAACAATATTACATTCTTATGCAAGCGCCTTACCAGATTCTTTATGCCTTTCGGCAATGGATGTGATTCTTCCTATTGTCCCAATGTTTCATGTCAACGCCTGGGGTATTCCTTATTCAAGTTTACTCGTTGGTGCAAATTTGGTTTTACCTGGGGAAAAGTTAGATGGGAAGTCAATTTACGAGTTGTTAGAGTCAGAGAAGGTTACATTTTCTGCCGGTGTCCCTACGATTTGGGCGGGTGTGATTCAATATATTAAAAATAATCACTTAAAATTTAATCACTTTAAACGGGTTGTCATTGGGGGCTCAGCTTGTCCACCAGCAATGATGAAAACTTTTCTAGACTTCGGCGTAGAAGTAATTCATGCATGGGGAATGACTGAATTATCACCATTAGGCACCGTCGCGAAACCAAAATCCTCAGACAAGTTCAAAACTAAAGAAGAACTAGAGTTGATTCATCAAAAACAAGGGCGTGTTATTTTTGGGGTCGACATGAAAATCGTTGATGGTGATTTGAATGAACTGCCACATGATGGTAAAGCTTTTGGCGATTTACATGTGAAAGGTCTTTGGGTTATTAATCAGTACTTTAAGGTAAATGAATCTGCCTTAAAAGATGGTTGGTTTCCCACGGGTGATGTTGCCAATATTGATTCTGATGGACACATGCAAATTACGGATCGAAGTAAAGATGTCATTAAATCGGGTGGAGAATGGATTTCATCAATTGATCTTGAAAATATAGCAGCTGGTCACCCATTTGTAACTATGGTTGCTTGTATCGCAGTCGCACATTCAAAGTGGGGTGAACGCCCATTGTTGATTGTGGAAAAAAAATCTGAATTAACGATATCAGAAGAAGAAATAAAAATAGATATTTTAAAGTTCTTTGAAGGTAAAATTGCTCAATGGTGGATTCCTGACGATATAGTGTTTCTCGATAAAATTCCTTTGACAGCGACAGGTAAAATGCAAAAAATGAAGTTACGAGAGAAGTTTAAAGACTATCAATTCCCCACCTTATAAATGCAGTTATGTCTATTCTAAAAATGAAAGAGTAGACATAACTTTGTTATCGTCATCTAAATTATTTTTTAGTTGCTTATCGAAATAGATAGATTGATAGGTTCTAATTGATATTGGAGCTGAATTTAAATAATCTTGGTATTCAGTACGTGAGGATTTGATTGTTCTATGAAAATATTTATGTTAAGGTTTACAAACTAATTATAAAAATAGGAGATATTGATGAAAATCATTTCTAAAATTTCATTTTTGGCTTTTTCTATGCTTTCACTTCTTTCTTGCTCTAGCCTATCTGGACCGAGTGGCGACCAATGGAATAAACTATTTGATCGATCGACTAACTTGAACCAATGGACACAGGTTGGAAGCGCCAATTGGAGAATTCAGTATGGGTTATTACAGGCCGATTTTTTAAATAGCAAAGAAGCTAGTTTTTTAGTGCATAAAACGAAATATAAAGATTTTGAAATTTATTCAGAATTTTGGGCAGATGCACAAACGAATAGTGGAATTTTTATGCGCTGCTCTAATCCAGAAAAAATTACTGCTGTTGATTGCTATGAAGTCAATATTTGGGATTCTAGACCAGACCCTGTATATGGAACAGGCGCAATTGTTGATGTTGCTAAGGTCAAAGCGCCTTATCCAAAGGCTGGTGGTAAATGGAATGTATTGGAAGTTACCGTAAAAGGTAATCAACTCACTGTCAAACTAAATGGTGAAGTCACTGTTAATACAACAGATAATCGCTTAAAAGATGGGTATTTAGCGTTACAGTACGGATCTGGAATTATTAAGTTTAGAAAAGTATTAATAAGCAAGTTAAGTGACTAAAAGGTAATAACCTGAGTTTTTGGTTTTTGTTCTTCTATCCATGTAATACCTGTATATATTTTTATAAAAATAATTATTCATCTAATTTTGTGGATGCTGAGAGGGTAATATGTTGGCCGGTTTTTATTCCAAATTTGGAAGTGCTAAAGAAGTTTTACAAGTAAAAGAAATACAGATTCCTCAACTTAAAAAAGGCCAGGTTCTAGTCAGGTTGTTTAACTCGGGCGTTAATCCTTCGGATTATAAGATGAGGCTGGGATCAAGACCATTGACAGCAACCTTTCAAGTGCCAGGCAGTGATGGTTCTGGGATTATTGAAGCGGTTGGAGAGGGATTATCAAAAGAACGAATTGGACAACGAGTTTGGGTTTTTAATGCAGCCTATCATCGCCAATATGGCACTTCAGCCCAGTTCACCATTGTTGAAGACTGGATGGCTCAATTGCTTCCTGAGAACCTAAGTTATGCTCAGGGTGCTTGTTTAGGTATTCCGGTGATGACTGCTTATCGCTGTTTATTTTCTGATGGTCCTATTCAAGGTAAAACTATCTATATTGTCGGTGGCGCAGGAGTTGTTGCGCATTATGCAATTCAACTTGCAAAATGGGGTGGCGCAAAAGTAATCACTAGCGTTAGTTCAGAAGAAAAGGCAGTTGCCGCTAGGGCAGCTGGCGCTGATGAGATTATTAATTATCGAAAACAAAATGTTGTTGATCAAATTCTGCAAATTACCAATCAAGTCGGAGTTGATCGAGTGATTGAAGTTGATTTTGGGACAAATATCAAGAATTGCCATCAAATCTTAAAAGCAGGAGGCGTGAGTGTGATGTATGCATTCGTTAGTCAGCCTGATTTACCTATTCCCATCATGAATCTCATGACAAAAAATATTACACTTAAATTCACTTTGGTTTACAGTATTTCTGATCAGGAAAGAGAAGAAGTGCTTCTTGGTATTAGTCAATGGTTAAATCAAACCAAGCCAGTATTTAACATTGCCCAACAATTTGCGTTAACAGATATTGTTCTAGCTCATGAATTAGTCGAGTCAGGAAAAAAAATTGGCCACGTTCTTTTAGATATTGCTCATTAATCATTGACATTGATTTGACGACTAACGCTACTTCATTAATTATTTGGATCGACTCATAGAATTCTTAAGAGTAATTCAAGATCCTCGTAGAAAGTTATTTGCAGTTCAATGATCTCAAGAATTGAAAGCAAGTGAACTCAATTCATGAATAATGAAGTTCATCAAAGATTAAGTAAGGTCATTAATCCTACATTCACTAGAATTACTGTTGAGGTAATTTACTTCTTAATCCAGTCACCAAGGGGAGGTACTAATTCACTCCAAGAGCCACATAAAAAATCAATAATCGTTAGACATGAGATCAAATTCTTCACTCAGTAATACCCATTGCTCTTCGTTGGTTTGTAAAGATTTTTGTATATTTGCGAGTTCAATACCAAGTAATGTAATCTGTGTCATCTCATTTGATTGAGAAATTTGACTTTCTAAATCAGAAATCAAACGATTTTCTTTACTGATTTGGTTCTCTAATTGTTCAAGGCGTTTTTTTAACTTTTTTTGTTCAGTTGATAAAAAAGGTTTTTTAGTTGTAGTGGAAGTGATTGGGGATTCAAGGGTAGTCGCTGGACTCAGTACAGATTGAGAGGATAACTTTTTAGCTTCATCACGCTGCCTCTTGGCTTCATCAAGTAAAAATTGTTGATAATCCTCTAAGTCACCTTCAAATGGATAAACTTTACCGCGAGAAACCATCCAAAACTCATCACAAACAGCTCTTAATAAAGCTCGATCATGGCTGACCAACATAACCGTGCCCTCAAATTCATTTAATGCCATTGATAGGGCTTCACGAGTTGCTAAGTCGAGATGATTCGTTGGTTCATCGAGGAGAAGTAAATTCGGTTTTTGCCAAACAATCATACATAAAACAAGCCGTGCTTTTTCACCACCACTCATGCTACCTACTTTTTGAAAAATCATATCTCCACTGAAATTAAACATACCTAAAAAGGAGCGTAAATCTTGTTCTCTCGTACCTTGTCCAGATAAGGTTCGTTCTAAGGTTGCTTTTTTCACCAAACTAATCATATGTTCGAGAGGATTATCATTCTCTTGCAAAATATCTAATTCTTGTTGTGCAAAGTAGCCAATTTGAAGCCCTCTTCCTTCCGTTATTTCTCCGGTTAGTGCAGGAATAGTTCTCGCGATTGTTTTAACTAAGGTTGATTTGCCTTGGCCATTGGCGCCTAAAATACCAACACGCTGACCCGCAAGAACAGATTGATTAACATCACGAACAATCACAATATTGTTATCAGTATTTTGAGTATTCACGTAGCCAAGCTCAACATTTTTTAAAACAAGCATGGGGTTGGGTAAGTTGACAGGCTCCTTAAATTCAAAAGTAAAATCAGCTTCCGATAATAAAGGAGCAATCTTTTCCATTCGGTCAAGGGCTTTAACACGACTTTGGGCTTGTTTTGCTTTACTAGCCTTTGCTTTAAATCGAGCAATAAATTTTTGCAGATGGGCAATTTTTTCTTGTTGCTTTGAAAAAGCGCTTTGTTGTAAAGCCATTTGCTCGGACCGTTGATCCTCAAAAGAGCTGTAATTACCACCATAACGATTCAAATTACAGTTTTCAATATGAACCGTGACTTGAGTAACACTATCTAAAAATTCCCGATCATGACTGATGACTAACAGTGTGCCTTGATATTTTCTTAGCCATGCTTCTAACCAAACTAGAGCATCAAGATCTAAGTGGTTGGTTGGTTCATCAAGAAGTAGTAATTCGGAAGGGCACATTAAGGCTCTAGCCAATTGCAACCGCATCCGCCAACCACCTGAGAAACTATTCACGGGATTATTTAGTTCACTTAACTTGAACCCAAGACCAAGAATAAGAGACTGGGCTCTCGATTGAGCATCATTGGCCCCACTATCAAATAAGTGCATATAAGCGTTAGCAATAGCATCGCCATCACCTGAAAGCTCAGCTTCTTCAACAGCTTCTTTTGCTGTTAACAGTAATACATCGCCATCGATAACAAAGTCGGTTGCATTTTGATCCGTTTCAGGCATGTTTTGAGCAACTTGTGCCATGCGCCACTGTTTTGGAATAGAAAACTCACCTTGATCTTCGTGCAGAGTTCCATTCAATAAAGCAAATAAAGATGATTTTCCTGCACCATTGCGACCAACTAAGCCCACATTTTCGCCAGGATTAATGGTTAAAGAGGCTTGTTGTAGGACCGCTTTTGCACCCCGACGTAATACGATGTTTTTAAGTTGAATCATGAATAAGAATAAAAGTTATAAATGCCCTGAATTTCTTATTCAGGGCAATGAATCATAACTTAAATTCAAGAAAGAACATTTAAATAGAATACTTATGAACGTGGATAGAATTGATCATATAGCTCTGGTCTTTGCCACTGATCAGAAAGAATGCCTTCTTTTGCCCCACAATTGATAGAAGATGTTAGTGAATCTCTTCCCGCGCGCAAAGTACGAATCCGCCCCAAATCAATTTCGACGACGTTGTAGCCTGGGTTAGAGCTTTCAAAATAGATATCCTCCGGACCTGCAACCATTGCAAGTCCTCGATCTTCATGAGAGAACATGTTTTGACTTGTAACCACGACAGCCAGATTTTCGATGGCTCTAGACCACATTAAATTACGCCAAGCTGCCCACAGTTTTCTTTTATCAACACCAGCGGGCATAAATAAAATTTCAGCTCCTCGTAAAGCCAAGCCACGAGAGATTTCAGGCATAAAAACCTCTGAGCACATCATCAAACCAACTTTGCCATGAACTGTATCAAATACCGGAAACTCATCTGCGGCTGTATATTGAAAGTCCCAAACTTTACCACCAGTGTAGATCCAAGGACCACTAGGGTGCGTTCGACGATATTTAGCTACGGTTTTACCATCTGGATAAGCCATTACAACCATGTTATGGGCAGTCTGCGCGTGAATATCAATTGGTTCGATGGTTCCAAAAACAATATGAATATTAAACTGTGCTGCATATTCCATCATTTGTGGAATCGGGTCGTAATGAGCTGGCATTCTCCAGGGACCTGGGAATGTTTCAGGAAAGGCAACAAATGCTGCACCATCACGTGATGCCTTTTCTATATATTCCCGGGCAAGGCTAAGGTTTTGATAGTCATCTGGGGGTGCGAAAGAAATAGGTTGTATAACAGCTATAGATAAACTCATAATAATGTCTCCACGTTAATTAATGTTTTATCATTGTAAGAATATGCCACAAATATGTTCAATTTCAATTGGTAAAGTTCAGCCGATAACCCAGGCTCTCCAAGATGGGAGTCCTGTAACTTATTCGGCTATTCGTAAATTACCAATAAGTAGTAAAGATAATGCAATTGAAATACAAATTGGTCAACTCGGAATTAAGGGTGATGAGCAATCTAATCTTCAAGTTCATGGCGGTATAGAAAAAGCCGTCTATGCCTACGCAATTGAACATTATGCATTTTGGAAAGATTGTTTAGTCAGGCAAAATCATTTTGATCCTCATCATGAACTTGAACATGGCTACTTTGGAGAAAATCTTACCGTTAGCGGCTTGTTGGAACAAGAAGTCTATATCGGCGATAAATGGCATGTTGGTCAAACGATCCTTCAGGTAACAGATTTTAGAGAGCCATGTTTTAAATTAAATATAAAAATGAACTTTAAAGCTGCTGCCAAGATCATGGCTCAATCTGGATTCTCAGGATGGTACTTACGGGTGATAAAAGCAGGAGCTGTTCAAGCTGGTGATGAAATTATGATTGAGCCTGGACCAAGGCAAATGTCGATTGCGCTTCAAAACCAAACTTTCTATCATTCAAAAGGACAAACAGACTTGGGGTTTTAGATAGTTATTAATGCAAATGATAACGATTCTCGTTTATAATAAATTAATGTTATAAACCGTACTTTTAAATGAGATTAGACCAGCTTTCAATTAACGTCACCCAAAGAGTAAAAAAGGTAAATCCCTTTACTTTGATGCCAGAGATAGAGCATCAATTGGCAGAAATTGGCTTTATTCCTGGGGAAAAAGTCACCGTTCTTAGAAAAAATTTCTTCGGTGGGGATCCGCTGATGATTCGTATTGGGTTATCTACTTTTGCTCTTCGAAAGCAGGAAGCAGAATTAATCGAGGTAGAAGACCTCCAAGATAATGATTGAAGCTAAAATCCACTTTTTCCCTAAAGAGCCTTTAGTTGCCTTAGTTGGAAATCCTAATAGTGGTAAAACCTCCTTATTTAATCTACTAACCGGGGGTAAGCAAAAGGTAGCAAATTACGCTGGAGTAACTATAGAGCGTAAAGAGGGAAAGTTAAATTTAGGTAATCATTCATTACGTATTTTGGATTTACCTGGGGTTTATAGTTTGTATCCAAGATCCTTGGATGAAGAGATTACTTGTAATGTGCTTCTGGGACGAGCTACTGGAGAGAAAAAACCAGATTTAGTTTTATGTGTGTTAGATGCAACCAACTTACGAAGAAGTTTAAGGCTGGTACTCGCCGTAAAAAGAATGGGATTGCCCTGTATTGTGGTAGTCAACATGATGGATATAGCAAATAAACGTGGGATTGAAATTGATCTTTCTCAACTAGAGCAAGAGTTACATATGCCAATCGTAGAATCTATCGGCATTCAAACTAAAGGTGATAAGGCCGTTCGAGAAAAATTAATATCTTATGACTTTAAAACGTATTTCAGTACATTGAACTCAACAACAGACGAGTCTGATCACCAGCCGATTGAGGTAGACAATATTGTTGTTCAAGCAATATTGCAAAGAATGGGATTAGATAAAGTTATGGCTGATCCAATTAGCGATCGATTTGATCGAATATTATTGCATCCTGTATTAGGCCTAATCATTTTATTTAGTGTCTTATTTTTTATATTTCAGGCAGTATTTTCTTGGGCAGAGTATCCAAAAGAAATCATTGAAGCTGGCACTGATTTCTTAAGTAAGTTCATTGCAAATTTGATACCAGAGGGATGGTTACAGAGTCTTCTTGTTCATGGAATTATTGCCGGGCTTGGTGGTGTTTTGGTTTTTTTACCGCAAATACTAATTTTATTTTTCTTTATTCTTCTATTAGAAGAAAGTGGTTATCTTCCTAGAGCAGCTTATTTACTCGATAGATTAATGGGTTCAGTGGGTTTATCAGGTAGATCCTTTATACCCTTGCTGTCTAGTTTTGCATGCGCTATCCCAGGAATTATGGCAACACGAACCATTAGTAATGCAAGAGACCGATTAGTTACTATTTTAATTGCGCCATTAATGACCTGTTCAGCGAGACTACCCGTATATGCACTTTTGATTGGCGCATTTATTCCTGCTAGAAAAATAGCCTTCGGAATAGAATTACAAGGTTTTGTGTTGTTTGCTTTATATGGGGTAGGTATTTTAGGAGCGATGGTTGTAGCTTGGCTTTTGAAAAAAATTCTTAGTTCTCAAAAAGCTTTTCATCCGCTGATGATGGAATTACCCAACTACCATATGCCTAGTTGCAAAAATATAGCCATCGGGTTATGGCAAAGAACGATTATTTTTTTGCAACGCGTGGGTGGCACTATATTACTGTTAACTATAGCCTTGTGGTTCTTAGCAAGCTATCCAAATCCACCATTAGGAGCAATTGGTCCTGCTATTGAATATAGTTATGCTGGCATATTAGGTAAAGCTTTGGCCGTGGTATTTGCACCCATTGGTTTTAATTGGGAGATTAGCATTGCTTTAGTTCCTGGGTTAGCAGCTAGGGAGGTTGTCGTAAGCTCCTTGGCAACTGTCTATGCAATTGCAGGTCAGGCTTCAAGCGCTGAAGAAGCGTTAACCCCGATTTTGCAACAAGGGTGGTCATTAGCAACTGCCTTATCATTACTGGTTTGGTTTGTATTTGCGCCCCAATGTTTGTCAACCATCGCGGTTGTAAAGCGCGAAACGGGGGGATATAAAATTCCTATGATCATGTTGACGTATTTATTTTCTTTAGCTTATTTAGCCTCTTTCATTACCTACCAATTTGCTCTATATTTTGGCTTGGGTTGATTTTTAAGTTCTTGAAGCAACTGGATTTTGAGGATGATTACACCACTCACTCCAACTACCAGCATATAAGAGAGAACCCTTGAAGCCAGCAAGTTCCATGGCAAGAAGATTGTGACATGCGGTAACTCCAGAACCACATTGATGAACTACTTGATTTGCCGCATAACCAATATTTGAAAACTCATTAACCAATTCTGATTTAGTCTTAAATAGATTTTTATTATTCAGATTATGTTTATATGGTCTATTTATAGCGCCAGGAATATGACCTGCTATAGGGTCAAGTGGTTCTATTTCACCTCTAAAACGCTCTTGTGCTCTAGCATCCATGATTTGAAAGCAGGGATTTGTAATGTTATGTTGCACATCAGACATATGAATCAGGCCTTTATATTCGACAATTGGAAGGTTAAGAAGTGAGTTAGCCTTAGAGCTCGGACCGCTTTCAATCATTCCACCAAGTTGTAACCACTCTTTAAACCCCCCATCAAGAATATGAATGGATTGATGACCAATGGCTTTGAGCATCCACCACATCCTAGCAGAATAGGTGTTTTCTTGAAGATCATAAAGAATCACTTTTGTATTTTCAGAAATACCTAGTCGAGCTCTAGTGTTCGCCCATTCGGCAGAACTCGGCAATGGGTGTCTTCCGCTTAAAGGGTTTTTTGGCCCAGAAAGATCTTTTTCAAGATCCACATAAATGGCGCCAGGAATATGACCATCCAGGAATTGCTGATGACCTAAATGAGGCTGACTTAAATCGAATCTACAGTCAAATAGGACTGTGTGATTCAGTTGATTTTGTAAGGAAGTCTGTAACTCCTGGACCGAAATGAGAATGGAATTTGAAGTCATTAAGTTAATTTCATCTTAAGTGTAAATAATAGTTAAACTATAGAGGATTTAAAAAGTAATGCAATCCAATAAAGGTAGAAGAAATGCTCAAGCGCCTATTAACCTTAACTTTATGCATCATCCCTACTTTATCTATGGCTATTGAAGAGCCCAAATATGTTTCGAGTGAATTAGCACCGCCATTTGAAATAAGACAATATGAGTCTATGTTGGTTGCTGAAGTCATGGTAGAAGGAACTCGGGATGAGGCCTCTAATAAAGGATTTCGATTGATTGCAGATTTTATTTTTGGCAATAACGAGGGTGTACAAAAAGAGTCACATAAAATTGCGATGACAGCCCCAGTTACTGTTGAGCCAAGAAAAATAGCCATGACTGCACCAGTGACCGTAGATCAATCCGATGAAAAAAATTGGCGAGTACAGTTTGTAATGCCTAAAGAATATACGATGGAAACCTTGCCTAAACCTAAAAATAGCTTAGTTAAGATTAAAGAAATACCGAGTAAACGTTATGCAGTGATAGTATTTTCTGGATTAAATAATCCTGAAAAAATAGAAAACAATACGAAACAATTGCGTGCTTGGATAAGTGATAAACAATTAAATGCAATTGGTTCTCCACAACTTGCGAGATATAACCCGCCTTGGACTTTGCCGCCATGGCGAAGAAATGAAATATTGATTGAAATTGCACCGTAATTTCAGTCAAAAATACCCATACGCCGTTTTGCATGGGTATGGACACCGTTGGTCATCGCCCAGCGAACCGGCTTAGCAATAAGGTGAATCGATTGATTGACCAGTTGTCTTTCAATTTTTGTAGGGGTGGGGCGACCCATCATAGGGTAAGCCCAATCTGGTAGGTTATAGAATCCCGCTTTAATAATTAAACGATTCAGCACATAGGTTTTTGGATCTGAGGGAAAATTCTCTAATAAATCAACGACCCACTTTGATCGATCTGAATATTCTAATTCTGGGAAGAATGATTCAATTGCTTGATTGACACTGGGTACTGTTCTTGCAAATTGATCGTTACCCTGTTCGTCCATTATGAGGCAACCTAGGCCCTCAGAAATCTTACTCATTTCGGTAAAGTATTGATTCTGGTCAGTCTCTGAAATGGATTGATTGACATAGATTCGATGGGCATTCAAAAAGCTATAAGCCTCAGTTAAATGAACCCAGTAGAGTAAATGAGGATCGCTCACTCGATAAGCTCTTCCATCAGGATGAATACCGTGGAGAGAGTCGTGAATCTTTCTTACACGTGAAATGGCGCGAGTTGCCATTTCCGTATTCCCGTAAGTAGTTGCGGCAATAAAAAAGGCCGTTCTACCGAGACGTCCTTTTAAATCCTCCCTAAATGAAGAGTGATCCCAAACTCCCGCAAGAGCAAGTGGGTGAAGTGCTTGTAGTATCAAGGAGCTAATGCCACCGATCATCATGGACACAAAATCGCCATGCACTTTCCAGACCATAGAGTCAGGCCCAAATAGCCCCGGATCTCCTGGGGGATATAGAAATTCCGTGGGTGACTTCCCACTATTGACGATCGAACGAACTTGCTGAATGATCAGTTGCTTAATCAATTAAAGGACTTTCAGTAAAATTCATATGTTACAGATTTCTTTTGATTGTTTTGTATAAAAAAACCCGACCATTAGGTCGGGTTTTCATCAAAATATTTAAAACTTAGTCTCTTGCATAAATATCGACATCTTTAGTCTCTTTCAAGAATAATGAACCGATCACTAAAGTTACTGACGCAATAATAATCGGGTACCAAAGACCATAGTAAATATTACCGTTTTGAGCGACTAGAGCAAATGAAATCGTTGGCATTAAGCCACCAAACCAGCCATTACCGATATGATATGGCAATGACATGGATGTATAACGAATTCTGGTAGGGAAAAGCTCAACCAAGTATGCCGCAATCGGACCATAAACCATCGTAACGTAAATAACCAAAATAGTTAATAAGGCAGTGATCATAGGGATGTTCATCTTATCTTTATCTGCTGTTCTAGGATAACCAGCAGCATCTAAAGCTTCACGAACATCTTTTTTAAATGCGCCATCCTTAGCTTTAGCTTCATCAGCACTTAGACCTTTAGACGTATAGCCTTGGATTTCTTTATCTCCAATCTTCACCAGTGCAACTGTTCCAGCCGCACCAGGAATAGTTTGGTAGCTAGCAGAATTAGTGGCCATAACTTGTTTTGCAATATCACAAGAACTCGTGAATTTAGCTGTACCCGTAGGATTGAACTGGAATGAGCATTCAGCAGGGTCCACAGTAACAGAAGCAGGAGCATTAGCCATTGCAGCCTCTAAACCCGGATTTGCAAAGTGTGTCAGTGCATTGAAGATCGAAACCGGCGTATTAGGAATGAAGGTAATAATTGCAAGCAATAGACCCAACATGATCACTAATTTACGACCAATCTTATCTGAAAGTGAACCAAAGAAAATGAAGAATGGCGTACCGATTAATAAGGAAGCTGCAATTAAAAGAGCTGCTGTTTTTGGATCAACTTTCAAGACCTGCGTCATGAAGAATAGGGCATAGAACTGTCCCGTGTACCAGACTACAGCTTGACCAGCAACAAGTCCGAACAACGCTAGAATGACAATCTTCAAGTTTTTCCACTGACCAAATGATTCGCCCAAAGGTGATTTAGACAACTTACCTTCAGATTTCATTTTTTGGAAAGCAGGAGATTCAGCCATTTGGAGGCGGATATAAAGAGAAATACCCAACAACAAAATGGAAACGATAAATGGAATTCTCCAACCCCAAACTTCAAAATCTTTACCAGTAAATTCTCTACAAAGCAAAATCACAATGAGAGAGAGGAAAAGACCTAAAGTCGCAGTAGTTTGAATATATGCGGTGAAATATCCACGACGTTTACGCGGCGCATGTTCAGCCACATAAGTTGCCGCACCACCATATTCTCCACCCAGAGCTAAACCTTGCAAAATACGCAAGATAATTAAACATACTGGAGCTGCGACGCCAATAGAAGCGTAATTAGGCAAAATACCTACCAAGAAAGTAGATGCACCCATGAGCACAATAGTAACTAAAAAGGTATATTTTCGACCGATAAGATCACCTAAACGACCGAAAAATAAAGCACCAAATGGTCGCACGATAAAACCAGCAGCAAAAGCCAGTAATGCAAAAATAAATGCAGAACCTGGATCAAGTTTAGAGAAGAATTGAGCGGCGATAATCGCAGCTAATGAACCGTAAAGATAAAAGTCGTACCATTCAAATACAGTTCCTAAAGAAGAAGCAAGAATAACTTTGCGTTCCTCCGGTGTCATTGGGGCTGCTTTTTCAGCTGTAGTATCTAATGTAGCCATCGTAAGTAAACTCCTTCATTATTTTAAATATGATTACAACAACGGCTATTATCCACATGTAAAGCAATGTCTAGAAGGGATTTAGGGGTATCTACTGAGATAAAACATTGTTTTTAATAAAAATTATCAAAAACCTAAATAAATATTCGGATTTACTACAATCAAAATCACTTTTCTCTGACAAGGACGGAAATACGTTGTATGAAAGAAAAATATATATTAGTAAAGGTGTGTATCAAAGAAAAAACGTACATACGCAACATAAATGTATCAGAATTAAAAAAATAGTTGTCAAATATACTGTTTTTCTATACAGTATATTTATGTTCTTAAATAACTTGATAAAGAAGAGAAGATGATCGGAAAAAAGATGGACGATAAAAAGTCAAAGGCTAGCGCCAATACAATACCTACCAGCTCGGCAAACTCAGAGTTTTCGGGTATGAATGGCGAAAAACAAAAAGCTTTGACTGCAGCACTAGCCCAAATTGAGAAACAATTTGGTAAGGGCTCAATCATGCGACTTGGCGATGCTGAAATAGCACAGGATATCCAAGTCGTGTCAACTGGGTCGCTTGGACTTGATATTGCCCTAGGTGTGGGTGGACTCGCCAGAGGTCGTGTGATTGAGATTTACGGGCCAGAATCTTCAGGTAAAACGACTTTGACATTGCATGCTGTAGCCGAAATGCAAAAAATTGGCGGAACATGCGCATTTATAGATGCTGAGCATGCGCTAGATGTGCAGTATGCCGCCAAATTAGGTGTAGATGTCAATAATCTTTTGATTTCTCAGCCAGATACCGGTGAACAAGCCTTAGAAATTGCAGATGCATTGGTGAGATCTGGCTCGATTGATTTGATTGTGATCGACTCAGTGGCTGCATTGGTTCCAAAAGCCGAAATTGAAGGCGAAATGGGAGACTCTCTGCCAGGCTTACAGGCACGTCTCATGAGTCAAGCATTACGTAAATTGACTGGCACTATTAAACGTACGAATTCAATGATCATCTTTATTAATCAGATTCGTATGAAGATTGGGGTTATGTTTGGCTCTCCTGAGACAACCACTGGAGGGAATGCTTTAAAGTTCTATGCCTCGATGCGTCTTGATATTCGTCGCATTGGAAGTATTAAAAAAGGTGACGACAATATTGGAAATGAGACAAGAGTGAAAGTCGTTAAAAACAAAGTCTCTCCACCGTTCAGAGAGGCTATATTTGACATCATGTACGGAACTGGCATTTCTCGAGAAGGAGAAGTCATCGATATGGGTGTAGAGGCAGATATCGTTGAGAAATCAGGTGCTTGGTATAGTTATAAAGGCGAAAAAATTGGGCAAGGCAAAGACAATGCACGAGACTTTCTAAAAGCCAATCCTGAATTAGCAAAAGAAATTGAAGGTTTAATTCGTGCAAAATTAGGTGTTAAAGGAAACAAAGTAGTTATATCTGGTAAGGAAGATGACGAAGTCGAACCTCCAGAAGCTTGAGGAACAAATTGAGCACATAGAGTCTGGTACTCGTCCCAAAAATAAGATTAGTCTTTTGGGACGGGGCATTCGATATCTTTCCATGAGGGAGCATAGTGAAGCGGAAATTCGAAAGAAATTACACCCTCATGCAGAGAACGAAGAACAACTCA
>Ga0114975_10001046_pt1 | contig 20121 bp, 22 predicted proteins | sample S_130626_EF_Meta_FD_87031 | JGI IMG/M metagenome (GOLD analysis project Ga0114975, IMG submission 87031) | Freshwater microbial communities from Lake Simoncouche, Canada to study carbon cycling - S_130626_EF_MetaG | ecosystem: Environmental > Aquatic > Freshwater > Lake | place: Lake...
CGTAGGTTCGAATCCTGCCACCCCGACTTATTTAAAATCAAAAACACTTAAAACCAGCAATTATTTGTTGGTTTTTTTGTTTCTGGGTGTATCGTAGCCCGGTATCTCGTCCCGCAAGGGTGCGGGAAGGTCGTAGGTTCGAATCCTGCCACCCCGACTTATTTAAAATCAAAAACACTTAAAACCAGCAATTATTTGTTGGTTTTTTTGTTTCGGAGGGTGAGCGTAGCCCGGTATCTCGTCCCCGAAATCCTTCGGGACAGGCACCGCAGAATTGCGGGAAGTCCGTAGGTTCGAATCCTGCCACCCCGACTTATTTTTTGATTTACTTTTTTTGCTTAATCATCCTCTTCCTCAAAATCTTCCAGAAGTTTTCTGAGTCTTCGTTGACTTGGACATCGTCGCTCAACAAAAAGCCGAAGGCCTTGAATTGTTCACTTTTTTCAAGGGTGATTTTCAGTATTCCGACCAAAGGAATAAACAAGATCATCCCAGAAATTCCCCAAAGCCAACCGCCAATTAAGATGGAGATAAGGACAGCTAATGCATTTACTTTAACCTTAGACCCTACCACCATGGGCGTAATCAGGTTATTTTCCAAGAGTTGAATTCCCCACAAACACACGAAAGTGAGTAAGGGATAAACCAGGGAGTCGGTAGTCAAAAAGACATAGGCAATCGCGAATACGGAAGAAAGAAAAACCCCCACAAAGGGGATCAAATTCATCAGGGCAATGAATACCGCAAACAGAATAAAGAATTCAACCCCAATGGAATAAAAAAACAACCCCGACAAGAAGGCAACGATTCCGGTCACACGAATAATCCCCACCAAATAATCCTGAATCACTTGTCCTGAATCATTGACCCAATGAAGGACCGTTTGCTGGTTTTTGAAGGAAAATCGCACCAGAAATTCGGCAAAAAAGTCTTTGTAATAGAGCAACAAAAAAGTATACAAAGGCACAATCCCAATCAGTGTAAGTGACTTTCCAGTGGCAAAAAGGGTTTTGTTGAAATCGAATGAACTAACCAAAGAGTCAAGGCTAGGAATTGTATCCGAACTAATCCACTCCTCACCAAAGAAGAGGTTGAGCTCCTTGGAGTAGCGTGCCATTTTTCCAGAAATATTGGCTTCTATCTCTGGGATCTCACGAATCAATCCAAATACTTGGTTTAACAAGAGGTATATAATCCCAAAAGCCAAAATGGAAACGCCAAGGATACTCAGAAAAATTGCAAGCCCTCTGGGGAATCTTTTTCGTTCAAACCAAGAGGAAATCGGATATAAGGCAAAAGCAAAAAATATTCCCCACACCAGCGGCACAAAAATAAAAGATCCTTCTTTGGCTACCAGCGCACCCAAAACCAAAACCAAAAGTGCATAGGCAAGCTGTTGTACTATTTTCATGGGATCAAGAAAAAATGATTTGATTAAGGTAAGCATTAGGCCAATGCCTTGGTAACTTATTTGTTCAAATTCGAAAAAATGGCTTCTTCCATTCGATTCAAATTAAAAATCTAAAATCCAGCACATGGCTTATTCGGAATACCCTTAGGTATTGCTTATTTTTGAAATGAACCTTACGAATCTGGTTTCATAAACTCAGATAGGATTCTTGTCCGACGTTGCCCACACAATAACTAATAATCTAGCACTCAAATTCAACCTGCTCCCATGAAAAACCTATTGCTTGCACTGCTCTTGCTTCCTTCCCTACTTTTTGCTCAGGCAAAAGTGGATACCATTTCAGTATTTAGCCCATCCATGAAAAAGACGCTGAAAGCAGCTATAACTTTTCCTTCTAGCTATAAAAATGGGAAAAGTAGTTACCCTGTTGTCTACCTATTGCATGGTGGATCTGGCGCATTTTCGGATTGGCATCAAAAAGTAACTGAAAAAGGGATCGTGAATCAATTGGCAGAGGAACATCAGGTGTTGATTGTCACACCTGGAGTAGGTCCTGCAAGCTATTATTACGATAGCCCGCTACTAGATTCGGTTCGCTACGAAACTTACATGATCCAAGAATTGATTCCATTTGTCGACAAGAATTACCGAACACTTGCACAAAAAGAATCTCGGGCCATCACCGGCTTGTCCATGGGGGGTCATGGAGCCATTACCCTAGCTGCCAAGCACCCTACCCTATTTATTGCTGCAGGAAGCATGAGTGGCGTGATGAACATTGATACCGACCTATGGAAAGTTGGCGAAGAGTTTCGAAACCTTCGGAAACAAGGTCAAAAGGAAATGCTGGGAGCCATCAATTACCAAGGTCCAGTATTTAGTTCGTACACTGCTGTAGGGCTTGTAGATCAACTCAAAAACCAAAAAATCTCGTTACTAATTGATTGTGGGGTTGATGACTTTTTGATCGAGACCAACCGTCAAATGCATTTGCTTTTGATGGAAAAGAAAATCCCACACGAATACATGGAAAGACCAGGTGCACATACTTGGAACTATTGGACCGATGCATTGCCGGTACAGTTTTTCTTTTTAACCAAATCCCTAAAGCGGTAAACTAGCCTAGAAGCTTGACCTTCAAATTTTAATCCCTTTTAAAATTAAACTAACTTTACACGCTAAGTTTAAGCCTATTCATCCATGTCCCAGTTCGATTCAATCCGCCCCTTTTACGACGCAGAGGTAAATGCTGCCATCCGAGAGATTGTGGACGACCCCATGCTGGATGCCATGATGCAGTTTACCTTTCCTGAAGATCTAGCAAAGTCGTGGAAAGATCGCATGAAACACACCCATTCCTTGCGGGATTTCCAAATCAACTTTATCTATCCGGCTGTCCGAAAAGTATTGGAAATGAGTTCGGAAGGCTTGACAGTAGGTGGCTTTGAGCAACTAGAGCCCAACACGGCTTACCTGTTTGTTTCCAACCACCGCGATATCATCTTGGACACCTCCTTGCTAAATGCCTGTCTGTATGAAAATGGGCTAGTCATGACAACTTCTGCTATCGGAGACAACTTGATTAAAAAGCCCTTCCTGCAGATCTTTTCTAGGCTAAATCGGAATTTTGCCATTCGAAGAGGTCTTAGCGGTAGAGCTTTACTGGAAAGCTCCCAACTCGCCTCTCAATTTATTCACAAATCCCTCCTACGGGAAAACCGATCCGTGTGGACTGCACAGCGCGAAGGGAGAACCAAAGATGGGAACGACAGTACACAAAAGGGATTATTAAAGATGCTTACCCTTGCAGAAAAAGGCAGTAACCCGTTCAATTTCTTTGAAAAAATACAGCTGGTTCCAGTTTCGATCTCCTACGAATACGACCCAACCGACTGCTTGAAAATTCCTGAATTGATTGCAAAATCAAAGGAGGAAATCTATGTAAAGGCAGAAAATGAGGACTTTATTACACTGCTGAGCGGTATCATGGGTACCAAAAAGCGAATTCATATTCAAGTCAATAAAATTTTGACTGAGGAGGTCCGTCAACTTAAAAAAGAGGAGCTTACCCAAAATGAAAAACTAAGCAAACTCGGGGAGCTGATCGATCAGGAAATCTGGAGAGGGTACAAACTCTGGCCTAGCAATTACATTGCTTACGATCTTTTACACCAGAAAAATCAATTTGCATCGCAGTACACTGCAGCAGAAAAAACGAGTTTTGAGAAACGCCTTTCCCAAAAGGTAAATCAAACAAATCCCCTTGAGGTGGAAAATTTTCTACGAATGTATGCCCATCCTGTAGTCAATCAGTTGGCCCTCTGATGTTTGAATTCTCACCCATTTTTTACCTCTCAAGAATCTAGTTTACTCTCCATCAATTGAATCGTTTGCTTTCAACTAAAGCTGCCAAACAATACTTGGGAACTAAAAACGATGATTTCCTCAAAAAGGAAATAAATTGTCTCACAGAAATCCGTAGTTTAGGAAGTAAACTTTTCTACGATGAGAAAACCACTACTCCTCTGTTGCCTATTCCTGCTTTTTTGGCAAGTGGGTATAGCCCAAACTGATAAAATCCCGGTAGGATACATTCATACTCCTGTGGGAGAACTTTGGATAGAACTGGATGAACGCACCCCCAATCACAAAAAAAGCTTCATTGAACTTGCTGAAGCCGGTTATTGGGATTCGCTCACTTTCAATCGAGTGATTCCAAATTTTGTCGCTCAAGGGGGATGCCCAGACACTCCAGCTGGTTTTACTGATCCTGAATACTTATTGGCACCTGAATTTCACCCAGAATTGAAACATGTGTACGGAGCCTTGGGGGCAGGCAGGGACGATAATCCCGGCAAACTATCCGCCCGATGCCAATTTTACATTGTACAAAATCCTGCAGGAATACCTCGACTAGATGGAGATTATACGGTCTTTGGAAGAATCATCAAAGGGATGGACATCATTGACCGTATCGTAAGTGTTCCGCGAGACAAGCAAGACCAACCCCTAAGCCCAATTAACTTACGCGTAGAAATAAAATACCTCAGCAAAAGTGAAATTGCTGCACTTTTAACCGCCTCCACCGATGAATAAACCCATTCGAATCCTTGTGGTAGGCTGCGGAAATATGGGAGCCTCCCATGCTACCGCCTACCACCAAATGCCCGAATTTGTGATTTCTGGTCTTGTCTCCAGAGGGGATTCAAAGTTACGACTCCAGGAAAAATTAGGGAGCGACTATGCCCTTTTTGAGGACTTCGAAACCGCCTTAGCGAAGAGCCAGTCCGATGCTGTTTGCATTTCCACCTACCCCGATACCCATGAGGACTTTGCCTGCAAGGCCATGCAGGCGGGCTGCCATGTGTTTTTAGAAAAACCCTTGGCCTACAGCATTTTTGGAGCGGAACGAATACTTGCAGTGGCGAAAGAAACTACTAAAAAAGTGGTAGTCGGCTACATTCTGAGGCACCATCCCTCCTGGATCAGATTTATTGAAGAAGCGCAAAAGCTAGGCAAGCCTTTGGTGATGCGGATGAACCTAAATCAACAAAGTCAAGGCTACATGTGGGACGTACACCGTAATCTGATGAAGACTTTGAGCCCAATCGTGGACTGTGGGGTACATTACATTGACGTGATGTGCCAAATGACCCGTTCCAAACCAGTTTGGGTTTCTGCTATCGGAGCCCGTCTCAGCGAGGAGGTTTCACCAGACAATTACAACTATGGGCAACTTCAAATTCGCTTTGAAGATGGGTCCGTTGGCTGGTATGAAGCGGGATGGGGACCCATGATCAGTGAAACAGCTTTTTTCATCAAAGATGTCATGGGGCCAAAGGGAGCGGTTTCCATAGTAGCCAAAAACGCTGCATCCGCAGGACAATCCGACCAAATCGATTCACATACCAAAACTGAATCGTTATTGGTTCACCATGCTGACTTGAACGAAAAGCAATTGTTTGCCAAAAAAGACGAATGGATAGATCTGAAAGATGAACCTAGCCATCAGGAATTGTGCAACCGAGAACAAGCCTATTTTCTACAGGCGATTCGTGAAGATTTAGACCTGCAGGAGCATTTGGACGATGCGCTGAATAGCCTTAAAATTGCCTTCGCTTGCGATGAATCAGTAAAAACTGGAAAAGGAGTTTCCCTTTAAAAATATCGGCCTAGGAACGTAAGGCTAAACCCAAAATCTCAAGTAAATGGAAAATAAAACCATTCTTATCACCGGTGGAGCAAGTGGAATTGGGCTTGCTCTTGTCGGAAAATTCGCAAGCCAAGGGAGTACCGTCTTCTTTATTGACTCCAATGCCCTCCTCGGAAAACAAGTGGAAAAGGAATTTCGAGAACAAGGAAAGCCAGTTACTTTTTTGGAAGTTGATATTCGAGAAGAAAGTCAAGTTCTGAGCGCAATTCAATCCATTCCTGGCAAATTGGATGTACTGATCAACAATGCTGGCATCTCGCATATCGGAAACTTAGCATCCACGTCCCTGGCTGATTTCGAGCGCCTATTTGCTGTAAACGTCACGGGCATGTTTCTCTGCAGCCAAGCGGCCCTCCCCAAGTTGATCGAACAAGGCGGTGGATCCATCCTCAACCTATGTTCCGTAGCAGCGACCATGGGGATTCCGGATCGCTTCGCCTACAGCATGACCAAGGGAGCCACACTTTCCATGACCTTAAGCATTGCTCGGGATTACGTAAAGCAGGGGATTCGCTGCAATTGCATTTCTCCAGGAAGGGTTCACACCCCCTTTGTAGATGGGTTTTTGGCTAAAAATTACCCCGGCAGAGAGCAAGAAATGTTTGAGCAACTTGCTGCCACCCAGCCCATAGGGAGAATGGGGACTCCTGCCGAGATTGCAGAATTGGCTTATTTTATTTCTTCCGATGCCGGCAAGTTCATTACCGGATCCAATTTTACAATCGATGGCGGCTTTACAGGAATCAAAATGTAATCCCCATCACCAATTTCAATTGAATTCAAAAACCCAATAAACCCACCCCATCCATGAAATTAATCCGATTTGGTGCAGCAGGCAAAGAACTTCCAGGCATAGAAGACCCTTCAGGCAAGCGCTTGGATTGTTCCTCCTTTGGTGAAGATTGGAATGAAGCATTTTTTGAGAACCAAGGCTTGGAGCGATTGAGGAATTGGTTGACAATTCATCAAAGCACACTCAACGAAATCCCATCAGAAAGTCGTCTCGGCTCTCCTATTGCCCGCCCCTCCAAGATCCTGTGCATCGGTCTCAATTACCGAAAGCATGCAGAAGAAGCCGGCATGCCTGTTCCAGAAGTCCCTATCCTCTTCATGAAAGCGAGCAGCTCCCTTTGCGGGCCTTTTGATCCCATTTACATTCCAAGAAATTCAACGCAAACCGACTGGGAAGTGGAGTTGGCCGTGGTCATCGGGAAGCGAGCCAAGTATGTCACGAAAGAAAATGCATACGACTACATTGCTGGCTATTGCGTCCACAACGATGTGAGCGAGCGAGACTTTCAGCTTCGCCAAGGTGGACAATGGACCAAAGGAAAGAGTGCGGACCATTTTGCCCCCTTAGGCCCCTACCTTGTGACTAAAGATGAAATACCGGACCCACAGCAACTATCCCTTTGGCTCGAAGTAAATGGGGAATTGCTCCAAAATAGCAGTACTTCAGATTTGATTTTTGATATTCCTACGTTGGTGTCCTATGTGAGCAATTACATGACCCTACTTCCTGGAGATGTGATCTCTACCGGTACACCAGCAGGTGTGGGAATGGGCTTGAAGGAACCCCGCTATTTGAAATCGGGTGACCGAGTTCGCCTAGGAATCGAAGGATTGGGAATATCCGAGCAACTCGCTGTTCAAGATCCGGAAGCATGAGAATCGACGCGCATCAGCACTTTTGGAACTATGATTCCGAGCGATTTGAGTGGATAACCGATGACATGGCTGCACTTCGGAGAAATTTTCTTCCAGAAGACCTGTACCCAATTCTGCAAGCCTCACAAATTGATGGATGCATCGCCGTACAAGCAGAGGAGCATCTTCGAGAAACAGCATTTTTGCTTGAACTTAGTGAAGATCATCCTTGGATACTTGGGGTGGTAGGCTGGGCTGAACTAGCACAGGACAACTTGGACGAAATACTTGACCATTGGTCAAATTACAGCAAGTTGCTGGGATTTCGAGAAGTCCTCCAATCCAAGGAACCGGAATACATGCTTCGCAAGGAATTTATTCGCGGGATCCATAAGCTTGGGCAGCGCGGCTATACTTACGACCTACTCACTTATCCGAACCAGCTGCCTGCAGCACTTCAACTTGTAGATGCTTGCCCCAATCAATTCTTTGTCATCGATCACTTATCCAAGCCTGATATCAAGGCTGGAGATTGGAAAGGCTGGAAAAAAAGCCTCCAACCATTTAGTGAACGGGAGCTGGTTTATGCGAAGGTTTCAGGACTGGTCACGGAAGCTGATTGGAAAAAATGGAGTCCAGCTGATCTTTTCCCATACTTAGAAATTACCCTGGAATTATTTGGACCGAAAAGGCTCCTTTTTGGAAGCGATTGGCCCGTGTGCCTGGTGGCCGGGCAATACAAGGAAGTTCTAGGGGTGATTGAATCTTTTGCTGAACAACTTTCAGCGCATGAAAAAGAAGCACTTTTCGGAGGAACTGCTCAAGAATTTTACAAAATTTAATCTGAATCGAACCAAACATGGATTTACAACTTCAGGATAAAGTTATTTTAGTCTCTGGTGGTGCAAAAGGCATCGGAGGAGCGATTTCAAGAGGTCTAATCGAAGAGGGAGCAATTCCTGTCATCATTGACCCATCCGAGGTGGAAGGTCAGGAACTGCTGGAGTTTGCCAAAGGAAAAGCCTTGCACCTCAAAAAACGACTTTTCTCTGCAGCAGACGCTCAAGAAGTGGTTCAGGCTACACTCTCCACCTACGGCAGAATCGATGGACTCGTAAATAACGCAGGCACAAATGATGGAGTAGGATTGGAAAAAGGAAGCCCGGAGGCTTTCCTCCAGTCGGTAGAAAAAAATGTAGGCCATTACTATTTCCTCGCCCATTATGCCTTGGAAGCCTTGAAAAAATCCAAGGGGGTGATTCTTAATATTTCCTCTAAAACTGCCGTTACGGGACAAGGCAATACCTCAGGGTATGTCGCTGCAAAAGGTGCTCAGTTGGCCCTGACGCGAGAGTGGGCGGTAGAACTACTCCCCTACCACATTCGAGTCAATGCCCTGGTACCTGCAGAAGTGTATACCCCGATGTATGCCACTTGGATTCAGTCATTTCCAAATCCAGTAGAAAAATTGGAAGAAATTAGCCGCCGAGTACCTTTTCAAAACCGGATGACTACAGCCTCAGAAATCGCAAACATGGCCCTATTTCTTCTCTCCGAAAAAGCTTCACACATCACCGGACAGCATATTTATGTCGACGGTGGCTACACGCATTTAGACAGAGCCTTATGAGCAGCAAAGCCGAACTTGTTCCCAAGAAACTACTACTCCCCTTTATCCTAATCACCTCCTTGTTTGCGTTGTGGGGATTCGCGAATGACATCACCAATCCCATGGTGGCGGCGTTTAAGCGAGTACTGGAATTGACAAATACGCAAGCATCATGGGTGCAACTGGCCTTTTATGGTGGGTACTTCACGATGGCCTTGCCCGCAGCCTTTTTTATTAAAAAATATTCCTACAAAACAGGGGTTCTCCTTGGCTTAGGACTGTATGGTTTTGGAGCCTGTCTTTTTTACCCCGCAGCAGCATTCGAGAGCTATGGATTCTTTTTGGCAGCACTGTACATTCTGACCTTTGGATTGGCATTTTTGGAAACTACTGCCAACCCCTACATCTTGTCAATGGGCAGTGAAGAGACCGCCACGCAGCGCTTAAACTTGGCACAAGCCTTCAATCCTATGGGGGCATTGGCGGGTCTTTTTGTGGCAAAAACTTTCATCCTCAACGATCTTCAAAGTTCTGCCACCGACGAATCCGGTAAAGTATACCTATTCGATGGCCTAGATGAAGCCACAAAGGCAGCCATCCGCAGCAATGACCTTATGGTAATTCGAGATCCTTATGTGATGCTTGGACTCGTAGTCTTGGTGATATTGGTGGTAATTACCTTGGTAAAAATGCCAGAAACAAAGGTTGACGGTGAAAAAGTAGACTTTATTCCTACTGTCAAGCGGTTGGTGAAAAATAGAAATTTTGTGGAAGGCACCCTGGCGCAGTTGGTGTATGTAGGTGCTCAGATTATGATTTGGACCTACATTTACCAATACGCTGAAGCACTGGGAATCCAAACTTATGAGGCAGTCAATTATGCCTTTGCATCCTTAGGCGTGTTTTTAGTGGGGCGTTGGATTTGTACTTTCCTATTGCGAGTTATCCCAGCGGCAAGTCTTTTGGCCTGGTTTTCCGTCTTGGCGATGGCCTTTACGCTTGGAGCTATTTTCATCACGGGAATGGTAGGACTCTATTCGCTTGTCGGGGTGAGTTTTGCGATGTCTTTGATGTTTCCCACCATCTATGGAATTGCATTGGAAGGGCTTGGAGAGGATTCCAAGTTTGCCGCTGCATTTCTGGTCATGGCAATCGTTGGTGGAGCCATAATGCCCACCCTTCAAGGAATGATTTTGGATTTGGGAGGTAACGGTTATACCGACCTCTTGATCCTTGGAGTTTCTGAAGTCAATTTCTCGTTTACCTTGCCATTGGCATGCTTCCTACTCGTTTTTATATTCGCCATCCGAGCCCGAAAATAAGTTCATCCTCTTTTTTCTGCTGCCATGAAAACATTTGTCCTAATCTGTGATCTCAAAAATGAGCCCGAGGCCATTAAAGCCTATGTTCGCTGCCACGAACAAGTGGATCCAGCCATTCTGGAAAGTATACGTGTAGCGGGAATCCTGGAAATGAGCATTCACCGATGGGAACAACGACTCAGTATGATTCTTGTCGCATCAGATGATTTTAGTTTTGAAAAAAAAGCAGCACTAGATCTGGCCAACCCAAAAGTTCAAGAATGGGAGGCATTCCTTGGGCAGTACCAAACTAATCTTCCTGGCACTCCTCCTAACTGGAGATGGGCCCTTACAGAAAAAATATTCAGCTTCAGCTCCTGAGGCATTGGTCGATGGACCAAATAAAAGCCACTTCAATTAAAATGAACTTAACGCCATGAAATACATTCTAACCCTGCTCGCTCTCCTTTCTGCTACTAGCCTAGCTTTTTCCCAAAATCATACCCTAAACTTATGGCCGGGACTTCCTCCACTACAAAAAGTCTCTGATCAACAAGAGAAATCCGTGCAGGAGGGCATTGTTCGCATATCCAATGTTCAAATTCCCACCATTGAGGTGTACCTGCCAACTAAGCAGATTGCAACTGGTGAAGCAGTTGTGATTTTTCCTGGAGGCGGCTATGGAATCCTGGCTTACGATTGGGAAGGAACTGATTTTGCAAAATGGCTCAATGCGCAAGGAATAGCAGGCATCGTCGTAAAGTATCGACTGCCAATATCCACTTCGCTCACAGATCCAAAGGAAGTTCCCTTGCTCGATGCACAACGCGCCATCCGATTGGTGCGGCAGCATGCCGAAGACTGGCATATCAACCCGTCCAAGGTGGGAATCATGGGATTTTCTGCAGGAGGGCACTTGGCAGCTACTTTGAGCACTTCTTTTGCCCATCAGCTTCCACTTGAAAAAGATGCAATCGATACCCTCTCAGCCAGACCAGATTTTTCGATTCTAGTTTACCCAGTGATTTCATTTCAAGATGCCCCTACCCATGGTGGCTCACGCAAAAATCTGATTGGGGACCCTGCAAGTCCAGAATTAGTGCAGCGGTTTTCCAACGAGCTTCAGGTTACTGCAAACACCCCTCCTACTTTTCTGGTACATGCCCAAGATGACAAGGCGGTTCCCCTTGAAAATTCCTTGCTTTACTATCAAGCACTTCATGCGAAAGGTGTAAAAGCTTCCCTGCACATTTATCCAACAGGAGGCCATGGCTTTGCATTTGGCTTGGGAAAAGGAGCTGTAGAAGGTTGGCGAGAAGTATTACTTGCTTGGATGAAAGAAACCTTGAAATAAAGTCAATTCTTTTTACTAGAAAATACCTAATTAACTAAACGAACACGCCATGCCTATTCGTGTAATTGCCTTTGATGCGGACGATACCCTTTGGGTCAATGAAACCTACTTTCGTGAGGCTGAAGAAAAGTTTGCAAGTCTCCTCGAGGATTTTCTCCCACAGCATGCCATCATGAAAGAGCTTTACCGTACCGAAATTGCAAATTTGAATCTCTATGGCTATGGCATCAAAGGTTTTATGCTTTCAATGATCGAGACGGCACTTCGCATTTCGGGAGAAAAAATGCCCATTGCCTTGGTGGAAAAAATCATTCAAATCGGTCAGGAAATGCTGGGTAAACCGGTGGATTTACTTCCTGGGGTGAGGGAGGTCTTGCAATCCTTGCAGGGAAAATACCGCATTGTGCTGGCTACCAAAGGGGATTTGGTAGATCAGGAGCGGAAACTTCAAAAATCAGGATTAGAAGGCTTCTTTCATCACATTGAAATCATGAGCGAAAAAAGGGAGTCTGATTATAAAAAATTGATCGGCCGCCTCGATATTCAAGCCAGCGAATTTGTAATGATCGGCAATAGCCTCAAGTCGGATATTCTACCCGTATTGGAACTTGGTGGATACGGGATCCATGTTCCTTTTCATACCACTTGGGTTCACGAACAAGTGGATCATGAAGTAAAACACGAGCGGTTTTTTACAGCGGAGCACCTTGAAGAGGCAGCGGCCCGCATTCAATCCTTTGTCTAAGCAAAAACAATGGATCGCCTAAAATCCTTATTCTTAGCTCAGATTTTTATCATTTATACCCGCTACTTGATTGGAGGCGCATTTGTTTTTGCCTGCATCATCAAGATTAAAGGCAAACGATTCACTACCTATTCACATGAAGATGCTCCTATAGGGTCGACTATGCACTTTTTCGAAGTGCTATACCAAACTGGACTCTACTGGCAGTTTATAGGATGGGCACAGTTGCTGGCAGGTTTCTTACTAATGACCCAGCGCTCTGCTAAACTAGGAGCAGTTCTCAATCTCCCCATTATCCTCAATGTCTTTGTGATTACCATTTCCATGGAATTTGGAGGAACACCACTTATTACCGGATTGATGCTTTTGGCCAATCTTCTACTTATTGTTTGGCATTGGGGAGAACTCCGTTCTTTGATTAATTTACCCTACCAGGCTGAACCCAAAGATCAGGAGGAAAACAAACCCATATGGGCGATTACAGGCCTACTCTTGTTTTTATTTACGGCAGGTTATCGGGTGTTATTTGATATGTACAACCCATTCTTCTGGTTTGGAACTGGTTTTATCATCGGACTTAGCGCCTTCCTAATTCGCCTGGTACAGCGCAAGCGAGCCAAAAAGAACCTGAGCCAGGCGTAGAAAAGAAACACAGGAGTTCACACAAGGAATCCCAATTGATTTTGAGATAAAGAATAGAATAGGTCCCCTATTTCTGGCGTTGCCCAGGGTGATAAGAAACCACTTTTCTTTTTTCAACATCCTCTCGGTAGAAGGCCACCTCTTTGAATTGGGCATCTGCATAGCGCTGGCCCTGGTCAAAGAAATGAGGGGAATTAGGATCTGCTTGCTGCCCACCAGCCAACATGGATTTCGCACGAACTTTCGGTCCAAACTCTACGACTGCTACAAAGCTATTGCCTCGGTAGCCATACAGTCTTTTGGTAGTTGAAGTGGCCCTCGCACCATACGCGGCCAAGGCTCCCCAATTACCAGATGCTAGCCCTACCGGCACATAGGGCTTACTGTCATCAAAGTCTGCATCAATGGCTCCACTCAGTCGCTGAAAGCGGTTGATCTCTCCCCAAGGCGTATTCCATGACCCAAAATCGCGAGTCATTTGTTCAAGCGTCTGGATAAACACTGCTTGGATTTCAGCAGCAGTTGGAATCGTAGCAGATGGATCTTCCTGTGCAAATCGGTTCAAACTTCTAAACCGCCGCTGGTAGTTTTCTCCATAAAAATGAGCGATGGACATGGCTACGGACTCTTTGGATGTCCTGTAATCCCAAGTACGCAGCTGTTGCATTGCCGGGGCATGGACAGCGGGAAGTGTAGCAGAAATCGAACTAAGCAATTCAGGAATTAGGAAAGAGAAAGCAGGCAGGTAGGGATCATAGGCAAGCTGGAGAAAGCTATCCAAATTGAGCTTCTCCTTTTGCTTGGACAGCAACTGGCTTGCATGAATTCCACGGAAATTTTCTTGATCTGGAGCCATGTAAAAAGGGTAATTCTCCCTTTTGGGACTAAACTCTCCAGCTGCAGTGAATGGGGTGGAATTGCAATTTTGGATCCATCCTGTACCGGGGTTTAGAATAAGAATACTTTCATCCACCGTGTGTAGGCCCTGCCAATCTGTTCCCGAATCAGTACCATCTACCGATTTTGAAAAATCAATCTGCGGATTTCGCTTGGGAATAAAGTTCCCGTGGAAGTATCCAATATTCCCTTCTGCGTCCGCAAAAACCGTACTATTGGAGCTATTGGTTCGAATATTCATCATCTCCTTGAACTCCGCATAATTGGTTAGTTTGGTTCGGGTATAGCTTTGAACCAAGGCTTTCACAGGATCCCAATTAATCTTTGTTGCCACCCACTTCCCTTGTTCCAGATGGGTGATGGGACCGTGGTGGGTGCGGTAGATGGTGAAGTCTTTTTCCTTGAGCTGCTCCCCATCCTTGTACTTCAAGGTGATTCTCTGGGTAGCCACCGGTCTGTTTTCATTGCCATAGCGGTAGGAAAACTTGCCGTTTTCTTCGGTAACATCTTCTACAAATTCATCGATAAAGTCCACAAAGTTCGAGGTGTGAATCCAGCCTGTTTTCTCATTGAAGCCTTGGTATACAAAAAACTGCCCCCAGGTAACTGCTCCATAGGCATTGAGACCTTCTTCGCTAATTACGTGTACTTCTGGGCGGAAATAAAAAGAGGTATGCGGGTTGATGAGCAGCATCGCATTGCCTGATTCAGACTTGCTTGGGGCTATCGCAATGCCATTGGATCCTTTGGGTTCGTCAAAGGCAAGCGGCGTAAGTTGCTCCTGTGCTTCTTGAAATCCTAGGGTAGACTTAGGTTCATAAAAGGCCTTTAGCTGAGCTGTAGAAATGCGCTCCAAGTCTCCACCTATGGATCCCTCAAAGAAAAATAAGGGCATCCACGGTTCGTAATGCGTGATTACTTGTGGCTTTACTTCTGGATGCGTATGTAAGTAATAGTTGATGCCATCCGCAAAGGCTACGCACAATTCTTTCAACCAATCCGGTGCTTGAGCATAGGCTTTTTGTGCTTCCTCTGTAGTCATGTAAAGCTGCGCACGCAGGTCAGAGTACAATTCCTTCTCTCCTTCCAGTTCGGCAAGCCTTCCAATAGCCCACAAGTAATTGCGCTCCACCCTTCTGAAATCATCCTCACACTGCGCGTACAATAAGCCAAAAACTGCCGTTGCATCTGTGGAACCGTAGATATGTGGAACCCCAAAGTCATCGCGAATGATTTCTACTTTTTTTGCTCGAGCTTCCCAGCGTTCCTGATCCTTCTGCTGCGCCTGTACAGTTGAGGTGAAAAATAATAGACCAATAAAAGTGTGAATAATTAGGAGACAAGATTTCATGCGACGATAGTTTGAACTTTCAAGGTAGTATTTTTTGAAATCAGTGGCTAGTAGCTCTCTGAAATCCTAAAACACGATGCAAATAAATGGCTGTCGCGCTCTTGAAGGACCAAAAATTGGGTTTGCAATTGAATTGGAATTTCATCTTTCATTTTTCTCGCATACCAGATTTTTTAGCTCAATTATGCCTATTTTTAACCTTTTAAAACCGTTAAATCATGAAAAAACTTGCCGTATTCACGTCAGGTGGTGATGCACCTGGAATGAATGCCTGTATTCGTGCAGTCGTGAGGACTGCCATCTACCACGGCCTTGAAATCTATGGAATCAACAGAGGCTATGAAGGGATGATTGAAGGGGACATCAAGCGAATGCATTCCTATTCAGTTTCCAACATCGTTCAACGTGGAGGAACAATCCTCAAATCTGCTCGTTCCATGGAATTTATGACTCCCGAAGGAAGAAAAAAGGCCTTTGATCACTTGCAATCTCATGGGATTGAAGGATTAGTGGCTATCGGAGGAGACGGAACCTTCACTGGAGCAAAGGTATTTTTTGAGGAGTTTGGAATTCCTACGGTGGGATGCCCTGGCACCATTGACAACGACATTTACGGAACAGACTATACCATTGGGTTCGACACCGCAGTAAACACCGCATTAGATGCCATCGATAAAATCCGAGATACTGCCGCAGCTCACGATCGGGTATTCTTCATTGAAGTGATGGGAAGAGATGCTGGTTTTATTGCAGTTGAATCTGGAATTGGAGGAGGTGCTGAATTTGTATTGGTACCTGAAACCAAAACCGATATCAACCAAATTGTCAAGTCCTTAAAAAATCTCAGGAAAAGCAAAAGTTCAAGTATTATCGTAGTTGCTGAAGGCGATGAACTGGGTTCGGCAGAAACGATTATGAATCTGGTAAAGGAAAAAATCCAAGACCCCACCAAAGATTTTAAGGTAACCACCTTGGGTCATATTCAGCGTGGCGGAAAGCCTACTGCGCGTGACCGTGTATTGGCTAGTCGCTGCGGAATGGCTGCAGTAGAAGGACTAATTGCCGGAAAAACAAACTGCATGGCAGGCGTGATGAATCTTCAAGTGGCGTATACCCCATTTGAAGATTGCATAGGCAAACCCAAAACGCTTATTCCAGATCACTTGAAATTAATTAATCTACTAAGTATTTAATATGGGCTTCATTCCTTTGTTTTTAAGTGCTTCAGGTGCTTGCCTCCTCTTCTTTCTCACGGTAAGGCATTACATGCTGGGAAAATTAATCTTACAAAGAAATTTAGCTTCCCAACTCGCCCAGGCACATCCTGAACTGGGGATAGCAGCGGGTGAACTCATAAATCCAGAGAAAATTCAAGAGCTATTGAAAGAAAAGGCACCTCAAAATTCAATTCCGCAAAGCAGCCTTGAACAATTAAGAGCCATGAAAGTCAATCAATACCAGTTCAATGCATTAATCAAAAAAGCTCCCTACAACTGGGTGGCTGCTTTTGGAGGATTTAAGGCGATTTGATCACTTAGGTAGGCAAAAATTTCCTGCTCCTGATTGGGATGAAACCAGCGGATCATGGGATCTTTTCGAAACCAAGTGAGCTGCCTTTTGGCATAGCGTCTGGAATTACGCTTCAGCAATCGAACCATCTCTTGCTCGTCGTACTTTCCCTCCAAAAAATCGAATATTTCCGTGTAGCCTAGAGTTTGAAGTGCATTCAATCCCCTCTTACCAAATAATCCCTCCGCTTCTTCAACTAAGCCCTTGCTGAGCATCTCGTCCATTCGCTGGTCAATTCGCTTGTAGAGCTCTTCTCTTGGCCTATCCAATCCAATTTTAACAATTTCAAAGGGTCGCTTGACCTTATTTTTAGTTCGAAAGGAACTGAATTTCAATCCAGTACCTCGCCAAACCTCTAAGGCTCGCATCAATCGCTGTGGGTTAGCACGATCCACCTGGCGATAAAACTCAGGGTCTACTACTTCGACGGATCCCTGAAGCCAGCTTAGCCCTTTCTCCTCAAATTCTTGGATGATTTCAACTCGAATTTCTGGAGCCACCTCCGGAATTGCATCTAGGCCATTCGCTATCACATCTGCAAAAAGACCTGTTCCACCCGTCATCAAGACCACCTGTTTGGTTTTGAATAAGTCCTCCAGGAGCGCCAAAGCATCCTCCTCATAGTTCCGCACATCGTAAGACTCCTGGATCGAAAGGGTATTGATGAAGTGATGCGGAATTTGGGCCAGTTCCTCTGCGCTTGGTTTGGCGGTACCCAGATTCATTTCTCGATAAAACTGCCGGCTATCACAGGAAAGAATCTCCGTCTCGAATTTTTTGGCTAGCTTTAAACAAAGGTCCGATTTACCAACAGCTGTTGGCCCTACGACAAGAATTAAATACTTAGGGTCGGTTGGCATTACACAATTTTTAAAACTTAAAAGTCAGGAGGTTTGGAATGAAAAGCAAAAATATCTTGATCATAGAGGATAAGGAGCAAGAAAGAAAGCTTTTTGAATACCTAGTTGGTCAAATTCATTCCTTCCAAAGTTTTGATAAATGCAATGAAGCCTTGGTTCACTTAGCAAATCAGAAGCCTAATCTAATTTTAATCTCCCTACAACTTACTGATTTAGAACCACTTTTATTTTTACAAAAAGTAAGGGCATTGGTGAATAGTTCCTGCTTGGTTGTTGCACTTTCTTCAACTTCAGATCAGACTCAAGCGGCATTTTACAAAGGACAAGGTTTTGATGACTTGATTTCCAAACCCATTCGTCCCAAAGAATTTATTTTGAAAATTCAAAGCTTATTGGCCAAGCAGGCTGAATCAGAGGAAAACACCTTAGAAAAGACAGATTCAGTTCCTATTCTCAACCTAGAAGTTTATCAGCAGCTGCTTCGCTTGAGTTCAAAAGAGGTGATACTACAGGTGTTTGCTGACTTTGCACAAGAATGTGAAAGCCTTGTTCAACTTTTAGAACTAAACCCTTTGGTGGAACCGTCAGCCAAAATATTACGAATGGTCCATACAATAAAAGGGAATTCAGGTACCTTAGGGCTAGAAAAAATTTATGCTGCTGCAAAGCAATGTGAATCCTTGGGTAGGCTGCAAAAAACCGTTGAATTTACTGAAAGTCTTCACTACCTTAAGGCTACATTAAAAGAGTTCCAAGAATATTTAAACAACCCGAGTTTTTAAGATGTCTGATAAAATTAAGATTTTGGTAGGTGAAGATAGCTCCATAATTATAAACCTAACCAAAAGTGTTTTAGCCTTTGAGAATTACAGCATGAAAGCCGCTCGGAATGGCAAGCAAGTACTTGAGATGCTTGCAGCCGAAGATTTTGACCTGATTTTGATGGACATCACGATGCCTGTAATGGACGGCATCCAATGCACCAAGGAAATTCGAAAATTGACTGACCCTATCAAAAATAGCATCCCCATCATTGCGATTACAGGTAATGCCGCCAACCATACTCCAGAAGATTTCCGCAAATTTGGGTTTGATGACTTTATCCAGAAACCTTTAAATTACGACTTAGTCTTAGCTACGGTTAAAAAAATCCTGAGTTAATCCATGGTAGTCAAATACACCAAAAATTTTTTGGACAAATTGGAAAATTTGTTTGCAAGCTCCTCCTACCACCTCCGCTACGAAAAAGGAAATTTCAAATCTGGCTATTGCCTCCTTAGAGATACCAAAGTAGTCATCATCAATAAGTACTTTCCTTTGGAAGGAAAGATCAATGCACTAATCGATATTCTTGCAGAATTAGACTTTGATCCAAAAGAATTTAAAGAGAAAGCAAACCAATATTTTCTTTCCGAGTTACGCCAAACTACCCTAAGATTTTGATCATCACCTTTTTGGGAACCGGCACCTCTCAAGGAGTCCCAGTTATCGGATGTTCTTGTGAAGTGTGTCAATCCCTCGATTTTAGAGACCAAAGACTACGAACCTCCATTCATATAGCGGTTCAAGGGCAGTCTTTTGTGGTAGACACAGGACCTGATTTTCGGATGCAAATGCTCCGCGAAGGGATAAAAAAATTGGATGCAGTGCTATTTACGCACGAACACAAAGACCATACCGCAGGCTTGGATGACATCCGCCCCTTTAATTTTTACCAGCAAGCCGACATTCCCATATTTGGCCGACTAGCAGTACTGGAACAACTTCAACGGGAGTATGCCTATATTTTCAACGACAAAAAATATCCAGGCGTGCCACAGGTCGCTTGCGTGGAAATTGATCACAACCCCTTTCAAATCAATGGCATAGGAATCATCCCTATTCCGGTTATTCACTACAAACTCCCTGTTTTGGGATTTCGGATCGGTGATTTTAGCTACATCACCGACGCAAACCACATTCCTGAAGAGTCCCTTGCATTACTTGAAGGATCTGAAATTTTGGTGCTCAATGCCTTGCAAAAGGAACCTCATATCGCCCATTTTACCTTGGATCAAGCCATTGAACAGGCACAGCGAATTGGCGCCAAAAAAACCTACTTTACGCATATTTCACATCGTCTTGGAAACCATGCTGCAGTAGAAAAAGAACTGCCTGAAGGAATTTTTTTAGCCTATGATGGACTAAAGCTGGACGCCTAGCCATGCACCTCACCTATCATTTCCTTCGATTCCTTGCACCTGCACTATCCGATTCATTCGCTGGAAACACAATTGTATCCTGCTTTTCTCAAAGTAAGGATGAACTAATTCTGGAGACTGAAGGCGTAAACGGAACGCTTTTTATTCGAGCACATTTACTCCCACCACAAGTTTACATCTCCTTTCCAAACCAGTTTCACCGTGCCAAAAGAAATACCATCAGCCTATTTGATTCCTTAATTGGCGAGCAAATTCTGTCTTGTAGGACTTTTTCAAATGAGCGAGCACTAAAATTTGAGCTCTCTTCTGGAAAAGTGCTAG
>Ga0114975_10001048_pt1 | contig 20107 bp, 24 predicted proteins | sample S_130626_EF_Meta_FD_87031 | JGI IMG/M metagenome (GOLD analysis project Ga0114975, IMG submission 87031) | Freshwater microbial communities from Lake Simoncouche, Canada to study carbon cycling - S_130626_EF_MetaG | ecosystem: Environmental > Aquatic > Freshwater > Lake | place: Lake...
ATAAAATATCACAATACATTTGGGATAAAATGGTTTCATCATTTACATCGGCAAGATCATTGCCACATGAGATCATCAAAGGAACAACACCGGATCAATACATGCACATGTACAAAAATGCCGATATCATGATGATACCATTGATGAAATCGGATTGGGCATCCTGCAAATCAAATTTGAAAATATTGGAGGCATCGGTGAAATCAATTCCGGTGATATGTTCGGCCGTTGAACCATACACCATGGATCACGATGCACCGGTATTATGGGCAAGGAACCAATCGGATTGGTATAAACATTTAAAATTTTTAATTAACAATAAAAATGCAAGAATCGAATATGGCCAAAATCTCAATCAATGGGCAAAAGAAAAGTATAATATCTTTGAAATCAACAAATCAAGAAAAGCCACATTTGAAAATCTTATCGGATCACAAACACATTTATGATTTGTTTGAAAAAACCGGTGAAATGGTGAACCTGCATCCACATATTCGAGATGAGATTGTGAGTGCATATCGAGTTGAGAATCCACATTTTCATTACAATGGCAATTGTGGTGCATGTATTATCGAAATGATGGTTACAATTTATCAATGGTATAATCAACAAACAAGCATATGAAATATATCCATCCAACAAGTATAATTGGAAAGAATGTGATCATCGAGGATGATGTGTACATTGGTGCATTTTGCAACATCGGATCACCGGCCGAATGGAAAGGCCATGAGGAAATTGATTGTGGTGTGATCATCGGCAAAGGAACAAGGATCACCGGCCATGTAACAATTGATGCAGGTGCCGAACATCGAACACAAATTGGTGAGAATTGCTATTTGATGAAACATTCACATGTTGGCCATGATGCCGTTTTATGTGATAATGTTACATTGAGTTGTGGTGCCAAAATTGGAGGCCATACAATCATTGGCAACAATTGCAACATCGGATTGAATGCCGTTATTCATCAAAGGCAAATCATATCGGAAGGATGCATGATCGGAATGGGTGCCGTAATTACAAAAAAAATAATCACAATACCATGGAAAAAATATGTTGGGAATCCTGCAAAATTACTTGGTGATAATCTAAAAAAATAAAAAATGGAATTAACATTTAATGAATGGAGAAAAAAATATGATGAATTAACATTCAATCAACAAGTTGCATATCATAATGTATTGGAAAAATTATATCCAAATCAAGCACATTTTGATTTTGAATTTGCAATAAAAGTATTTGATTATTTGAAACCAAAAAAGATCACCGAGGCCGGTGGATGGAAAGGTGATTTGGCAAATGAAATGTTCAAAAGATACGAAATTGATTTGTGGCAAAATATTGAATTGTGTGAAAATGCAATTGCAAATACAAATTGCAAACATCAAAATTTTGTGAATATCCAACCAAAAAAATTTGATTGGTTTGATTCAAAATTGTACAAAGGAATGTTTATTGCAACACATTTCATTGAACATTTATCAAATGAACATTTTGATAAATTGGCAAAATCATTGAAAAATGTTGAACATGTATATTTTGAGGCACCAATTGAAAATGAACCACAATCATGGATTGATTTTGAAGGAACACACAAATTGGAATATGGTTGGAATCAAATCAAAGAATTATTTTCAAATCATGAGATCATTATGGAAAACAAATATTGCAAATTATTCAAAATGAAAATATGAAAATACTTGTTTTATTCATGGATTATTTGAGGCATGATTATTCCAAACAAACATTGAGATCAATTGCCAATGCCGGATATCCATTTGATATGGTAACAATTGACAAGAAAGGAATTGCATCGGTAATTAATGATGGCATTGATCTTTGCCATTTGAGAGAATATGATGCATTGGTAACATGTGCAAATGATATTGAGATGCCGGATGATTGGTTGAAATACATGGTTGATTATACACAATCAATTGAAAATACCGGTATGTGTGGAATGCATTGTGTTGAATCAATTGAAAAGATTATTGAGATCAATGGCAAATCCATCCATCCAACATTTACGGCATTTGGAAATGTATTGATTCCAATGAAGGCCATCCGGATGATTGGATATTTCAATGAGGATTATGATCCATATGGAATGCAAGATGGTGATTATGCATATCGATTAAACAAAGCCGGATTCATCAATTATTATATTCCGAATTTGAAACAAAATCATCTTGGAAATGATGTTGGAAATGGAACCGAATATCGAAAAATGAAAGATGATGGATTGGTGTTGGCCGATGAAAAATGGAAAAAATGGTGCAATTATTATGAATCAACCGGTGATTTGATCTTTGAAGATAGATATTTTTTAAAAAAGTTTTTGGATTGAAACCATTGATGATATTGAGTTTGATGAGATTTGCAACAATGTTGTAAAAATATTTTTTAAATTTGTTTGAAAAATGTTTGGTAGAATCAAAATATTGTTTACTTTTACATCATCAAACAAGTAAATAACCATTTTAAACAACATTAAAAAAAATCATCATGAATTACGAATTAAAAGTTACAACCACAAACAACAAAGCCGGTAAATTTCATTATCAAGTTATCGATGATAATGGAACCATTATTTCGGAAAGAAAATCAAATCGTGAATATGTTGCATGTACAATCAAAGGTGCATTTTATTTTGGCCGATTGGATTTGATTGGCAAAGGTGATCATGGCCGATACATGAGAGATTGCATGAAAAATATTGGAATGTCAATTGAGCAATTTAAAAAAACATTTCCGGCCGAAATTTATCCAATATTTCACAATCAATTTGATAAATTTATTTCGGATTCAATTGAGAGATATGATTCATACAAATCAATTGCATACAAAAAATAATAACAATCGGTGCCGGTGAAATAATCCGGCACCATTTAACAAACCATTTTAAACAAATAAAAAATCAAAACAATGGCAAACAATAAAACATCATTTTGGAATCATGAATATCGGCATCAAATGAGAGGTTTGAAACCATCCATCCAACAAAAGATCATGGATGCATTCATTTGGTGGGATTTGCCATTGAACGGCAAATCGGATATGCATTTGCAAATCATCCAAGAATTCATCGGTGATTACTTAATCAAAGGTGAAACCATCCAAGATATGGAAACAAGATTGGCATCCAATTATATCATCCAATAAAACAATCATCATGGAAAAATTAACGGCCGTTGAATGGTTGGAATCAAAATTGTATGAACATGAATTTGATGATCCAATATATCGTGCAACACAATGTGGATGGTTTGACAAAGCCAAGGAAATGGAAAGGAACCAAATGGATATACCGGATGATGAAATTATAAAAGAGGCAATCAACCATTCATCAAAATACACATTGAATGGAATTCCAAGAAATGTATTCATTATTGCATGTCAATGGTATAAGGATAAAATAAAAAAACAAACATCATGATAATGATTTCCGGCCAAATTGAGGCATTAAACACAAGAAAGGATAAAACCATCAAGATCACCATCGGAACACAAGAAATGAATCCAAATGAATTTGCCGAGGTATTCTCAATGAATCAACAATTTTGTTACATTGGGATCAAACCGGAACCATTCACCAAGGATGAAACCGAAACAATCGAATCCTTGAAAACCGATTATGATGAGATCAAATCACCTGCACAAAGATTGAGATCAATATTGTATCGGAATTTTGAACAATCACCGAATGGTTACAAAGAATTCAATTCATATTACATTGCACAAATGGAAACATTATGCAACCATTTCAAAGGAAAGTTGATATGAAACACCATGTTGAAATCTATTTAAAAGAAATGAATTATGATATCACCGATTTCATTCCATGTGAATTGTGCAATGCCAAGGCCGTTGATATACACCACATCGATTGCCGAGGCATGGGTGGATCACAATCAAAAGATACCATTGAGAATCTCATGGCATTATGTCGAAAATGCCACATCAAATTCGGTGATAAAAAAGGATACATCGACATGTTGAACAAGGTTCATTCAATTAAAATTGATAAAAGGAAATAACAATCAAACATCGGTAATACATCGGATATGGCAAAGCAAGAAATTCAAAAACATGGTGGATCATTAACAAGGCCGAGCAAAGGTGAAACCATGAATCCAAATGGAAGGCCAAGAAAATATGTATCGGTTTTGAAGGATGCAGGATACAAATTGAGTGAGATCAATGATACCATCCAAAATCTCATGGCAATGAGAGTTGATGAATTAAATGATGTGTACATGAATCCAAATACCACCATCCTTGAAAAAACCATTTCCGGTGCCATGATCAAATCCATGAAAAATGGATCATTGTATTCCTTGGAAACCTTATTAACAAGAGTTTATGGCAAACCAAAGGAAACGGCATCCATCACACAAGATGGAACCATCAATGTTGTATTTCAAAAAGGTAAAACAATTTTGTAATGGATTTGATATTGCCGGAGTTACATGAAAACCAACAAACCATATTTGATTCACCGGCAAGATTCCGAGTGGTTATGTGTGGCCGGAGGTTTGGGAAATCCGAGTTATCACAAGTTGAAATGATCATCAATGCATTGCAAGGAAAACGTGTTGCATACATCACACCAACATATCAATTGGCAAAAACATTCTTTGATAAATTGATCAAGATCGTGCCATTCGATAACAACAAATCCGAATTGATTGTGAGGTTTCCGAATGATGGATCAATTGAATTCTTTACCGGTGAACGATTGGATAATTTAAGAGGCCGGAAATATCACATGGTGATTGTGGATGAATCATCATTCATTCCGAATTTGGAGGATGGATGGTTGAATTCCATCCGGCCGACATTAACCGATTACAAAGGAAAGGCATTGTTTTTGTCAACACCAAAAGGAAAGAATTATTTCTATTCATTGTATCTCAAAGGATACATGATGGAACAAGATTGGCAATCATTCAAATTCACCACATATCACAATCCATACATCGACAAATCCGAGATCGATGATGCAAGGATGCAATTGCCACATGCCGTATTTGAACAAGAGTACATGGCCAATGCCATGGAAAATGCATCGAATCCATTTGGATCACAACACATCAAGGATTGCACCAAACAATTATCAAAGGAACCGGTTGCATATTATGGAATCGATTTGGCAAAATCGGTGGATTGGAGTGTGATCATTGGATTGGATCGGAATGGTGATGTGGCATATTTCGATCGGTTTCAAAAGGATTGGAAACAAACCAAGGAAACGATCATGGAGTTGGATCGATCAAAACCGGTGTTGATTGATTCAACCGGTGTTGGTGATGCCATCACCGAGGATTTGCAAAAAGGATTCAACCATATGGAAGGATTCAAATACACATCCACATCGAAACAACAATTGATGGAATTGTTGGCATCATCCATCCAAAAGAAAGAAATCGGATATCCGGCCGGTGCCATCACCGAGGAATTGGAGGTGTTTGAATATGTGTACACATCAACCGGTGTGAGGTATAATGCACCACAAGGATTCCATGATGATTGTGTGAATGCATTGGCATTGGCTAACAAATGCAAACAAAAGAATGCACACATTGGTGTGTATCGTTTTATTTAATATTGAACATTGGCAAAAACATCCATTATATTATGATGATCATCACAATCAAGAAATATCAAGAGTTGCATGAAATCTCACAAATTGAAACAAGTGAGGAACAAAAGGCATCTTTATTGATCCAAACAATGTTGGAAATGGATGGTGATGGTGTGAAGGAATTGCCGGAATGGAAATACAAAAGGATATGTAAACAAATCAATGAGGTGTTTGCAAAGTTTACCGAGGATATGCAGGTGGTGAAACCAAAGAAATATGTGAGGATCGGATTGAGATTGTATCGGTTCAATTATGATTTGGCCAAGTTACCAATGAATACCGGCCGGTATGTTGAAACGGCAACATTTGTTTCCGACATTACAAACAACCTGCATAAATTATTGGCAACCATGGCAACACCAATGAGATTCACATGGTTTGGATTAAGGCCAAAGAATGTTGATTGGATCAACCATGAATCCATTGCCAATGATATGTTGAGATTGAATTTCAATACCGGATATCAATCATGTGTTTTTTTTTGCAAAGTTTTAAACGAATCAATGAACAATTCGAATACCTATTTTCAAACGATATCGGAGGATCGGATGATGGTTCAACATTGCAAAATCAATTTACAAAAAATTTTGGATGGATATACAATGTTAAGTTGTTTTCGGAATTTGAAGGTGTGAAAATGGATGAGGCATATGAATTGCCGGTATATCAATTCTTGAATGCATTATCATATTTGAAAATGAAAAGGCAAATTGATGAGGAACAAGAAAAGAAAATTGCAAGTAAAAACAAAAGGTAATGGCAAACATAACACAATCTCAAAATAAAAATATCAATTGGTTGGAATCAACCGGTGGAAGGTATGAAAAGATTGATACAAAAGGTGTTGATAAAATACTTTTGAAACGTGCAAATGAATTCAAAGGTAATTTGATCAAAAGTATTAATGCAAAGAAAGTGATATCAACCGGTGATATGGAATCCAATATCAAATTTTATTTGAAACAAGAAAGGCCGAATGAAACATCATTATTGATTGATTTGGCATATTATGCAAAGTTTGTGGATAAAGGTGTGAAAGGATGGAAGGATTCAAACAATGCACCACAATCACCATATCAATTCAAAACCAAAGGCATGAGTGAGGATGGTGTGGCATCCATTAAGAGAATGATTCAACAAGGTGCAAAGAAAGTGAAAGTGAGTGATGTGAAAAAATATGGTGCCGTTGGATATGAGAATAAAAATCAAAAACATAAATTATCATTGATTGATCGGCAAACAAAAACGGCCGTTTATATGATCAAGAAATATGGTATCAAAACAAAAAATTTCATCAAGGAACCGGTTGATAAAACATTCAAAGGAATCGAGGTTGAAATTGCCGATGAAATAGGAATGCAAGTAATGATCAACATAATAAACAATTAAATGGCAATATCAAGTTTAATCAATCCAAGTGGAAAACCATCATGCCAAGATGCATTGTGGCATGTGGCATTATCAAACAATTCCGGCCAAACGGATATGAAATATGTGTTTGATGTGTACAATGGATCAACACAATTGGTGAGAGTGAAAGTATATCCGGAACCAACAAATGGCCGAGGATATTTTGATGCATCAAGAGTGGTGAAAAATGAGATCACATATGATTGGTTTGTTCCTGCAAATTCCAATTTAGGTGATGCAATGAATGTTGTTGGAAGTGATACATTGAATCAAATTACATACAATATTCGAATTGGTGAGGATGTGAGTGGAATCACCACATTGAATATGGCATCCGGAAATATAACGGCATACAATTGGGTGCCACCAATGTTGAAACGAAGGCAATTTGATATATCTCAAAAATCAAATAATTGGTTAACAAATAGGCCATTAAAAATCAAAGCCGGTTTGAATGATAAAATATTGATTCCAATGTTTGATGATGGAACACATTTGTTTTTTAAAATTGAAACATACAATGAAAGTAATACATTGATTTCATCATGGATTGATGATGTTTCATTGGCATACAAATGGAGGCAATGTGATATTGGTGCAAATGCCATCAACAATCAATATGGTGCATCATTGATCAATTCAAGTATAAAATATTACAAAGTAACATTGTGGAAAGATCAAAAATTTGGTGATACAATTGTTGTTAATCTTGAATGTGATTCGAGATACACAACAATGAATTTGTATTTCATCAATCATTTTGGGATGTTCGATACGGCAAGATTCAACCTTTCACAAAAGAAAATGATGAGTATTGAAAGGAAATCATATCAACAAAAGGAATACGATTTCAATACAACATCGGTTGATTATTACAATGCAAACAATGTGTACAATGAATCAAAGATCAATTATAATTCAAAATCAAATTGGAGTTATAAATTAACAATGAATTATCCAACCGATCAAGAATATGAATGGTTGGCCGAATTGATTGATTCACCACAAATATTTGCCGAAATTGATGGTGATTATTATCCGGTAACTTTGAAAACAACATCATATGAATACATGAAATATCAAAATGATGGATTAAAGGAATTCAGTATTGAAATTGAAATGAATCAAACACGATTTGGATTCCGTAGATAAACAAAAACCATGGTAAGATTATTTATTGAAAATATTGAAATGGATGTGATGGCCGATTTCTCACATCAAATTACATATTCGGTTGATGATGTGAAAAATCTTGATACCAAATCCACATCGTTTTCCAAAACAATTGTATTACCTGCAACATCAAGGAACAACAAATTGTTTGGTAATATCTTTGAATTTGGCAATTCCAATTTTTCATCAAATCAACCGGCCAAAAATGTATATTATGATTTCAATGCATCCAAATCGGCCAAAGCAAGATTGGAGGTTAATGGATTAACCATCATGAAAGGTGTGATGAGGTTGTTGCAAATTGTGATCAATGGTGAAAACATGGAATATGAGATTGCATTATTTGGTGAATTGGGTGGTTTCTTTTCAAGTTTAGGATCAAAACGATTGGAGGATTTGGATTTTTCGGCATACAACCATGTGTACAATGTTGCCAACATTTCGGCATCATGGAACAATGAGGCAAATGGGAGTGGATATTTTTATCCATTGATTGATTATGGCAACACATCATCGGCAACCGATACAAGGTTTGCAAAGAAATCGTTTTATTTTACGGCATTTAGGCCATCATTATTTGTTCGTGAATACATTGATAAAATAATCACCGGTGCCGGATATACATGGGAATCAAATTTCTTTAATACTGATTTTTTTAAAAGATTGATTATTCCAAATAATCAACAAAGATTATCATTTAAGAAAACAAGGATATTCACCGGAGTGCCATCATCAAGTGTGCAAATTGGGAGTGATATGGTGATCTCAAATCAAATAGGTGGGAATTTCACCACAACCGATAATCGAACATGGAAATATACCGGTGCACAAACATTCAATGGATCGATAACATTAAGCATGTCCGGAACATGGAGGATACCAAATCAACAATTTGTTGGAAGTCGTGCCGGAAGGTTCAATTTATACAAAAATGGATCATTGTTTGCAACCGATGGAACATTGTTTGGAACACCGGTTTCACAAGTTGGTGGATTGGGAAATGCAACAACATTTGTTCCATTCAATTTTACGGCAAATTATTCACCATTATTTTCATCATTTACATTGGCAACCAATGATACATTCTCAATTCGATTTGATAATGTTTACGGAGTTGATTCAATTGCCGTTAATATCACCGGTGTTTCAATAACATTGGATGGATCACCAACATTCACACCGGCCGAATATGGTGATACATTGGCCGTTTCCGATACCATTCCAAAAGGAATATTGCAAAAGGATTTTTTTGCATCCATCGTTAAAATGTTTTATTTAATGATCACCGAAGATAAATTCAAGGAAAAACATTTGATCATTGAACCATGGCAGGATTTCTATGATTTGAATCCTGCAAATTATCTTGATTGGAGTTTAAAAATGGATCGATCCAAGCCGATCAAAATCAAACCAATGAGTGAGATCAATGCAAGGTATTACACATTGAAATCCAAAGTTGATAATGATTATTTAAATGAGAAATACAAAAAGAAATGGAATGAAAATTATGGTGATCGAATATATGATAACAAACAAGAATTCGCAAAGGAAAGTGATTCAGTTGAAACCATCTTTGCACCAACACCATTGATTGGATATACCGGAACCGGCCATGATAAAGTATTTTCGGCCATATACAAATACAACAATGGTGCCGAGGAACAAACCGAATTCATTTGCCGGATCATGTTTGCAAGGAAATTCACCGGTAAAACGGCATGGAAAATATATTCAAATAGTGTTGCACCAATAACCGGAATTCCAATTGCATATGGAACATACACCGAATATGGATATGGTGGCCATTTTGATTCACCAAATTCACCATCATATGATTTGAATTTTGGTGCCACAAAAGAATTATTTTATGATGCATCCAATGGATTGTTTGGAGGATATGGAACACGAAATAATTTGTTCAATCTTTTTTATTCATCATATTTTGCCGAGGCAACCGATAAAGATTCACGATTGGTTACATGCACCATGAAATTCAATGAGAAAGATATATTCAATTTGAATTTTGGCAAATTGATATACATCGATGGCATATTGTATCGATTGATCAAAATCACCGATTATTCGGATGGTGAATTGTGTGAGGTTCAATTATTAAGAGTAATTAATTTATCATATTTATAATGGCAACAAATTCAATAAAAGTATTTGATAATTTTGAAGGCATTTGGAAGGATGTTGAAGGTGGTGCAAAGGATATAATTGCATTCAATGAGGCATCCGGATGGATATCAACACCATCAAAAAGTTTTATCAATTGGAGTGATATTGATGGATATCTTGATGCATCAAGATTGGCATCCGGAATTGTATCAAATGCCGAATTCAATTATTTGGATGGTGTTACATCACCAATACAAACACAATTGAATAAAATTGATGATTATGGTTTGATCATGGATGGTGAAATGTATGTGGCAACAAATTTCCGAAGGAAAACAATTCCATTTGGAATGCCATATCCAACAAGTATATTGGTTGCATACACCATGGTTTCAAATACCTACATTTGGCAATGTGTATATTTGACAAAATCGGCAACCATTACATACATTCGATGGTATCAAATCACCAATGGATCATTTGTTGCAACATCATACAATGGTTGTGGAATTTATTCACATAATAATGGAACATTATCATTGGTGGTTGCATCGGCCAATGATCCGGCAATGTGGGCACAAGGTGCCAATGGATGGAAATCAAAGGCATTATCAACACCAACATTTTTGGCCGAAGGAATGTATTTCATTTGCATGGCATATTCGGCATCATCCGGAACGGCACCAACCATTGGTGGTGCAAATACATTGAATATTGCCGTAAAAGATAATGGATATGCAAACACAATCAAACCATCATTTTCAATAGCATCACAAACATCATTACCATCAACCACAACCGGAGGCACAACATTGTTGGCCAATTTCGGATTGTACATGCAATAAAATTATGAATACAAGGCAAATTCAACCAACAAGTATTTTCACACAAACCGGAAATGTATTGGCAACATTGATTGCATTTACCGATTTTTATGATTATCATTTTGATAATAATTCCGGCAAAGTGAATTATCAATTATTAACATTCATTGATGAAAGTGGATATGATGTTGTTTTCACCGGAACAATTCCAATACCTGCATCCATCATCCAACAATGGGGATCGGAGGATGATATCATTTATAATTACATCATTGCATCATTAGGATTAACAAGTTTAAACAAGCGTTAAATGTCAACAATACAAACGGAAACAAACATCAAGGTAAATGTTGATACAAAATCAGCACAACAAGAGGTTGAAAAATTAACGGATCAAATCAATGATCTCAAAAGTGCATATGAGAATGCAACCGAAGGATCGGAGGAACAAGCCGATGCATTAAAGAAATTAACCAAGGCCGAAAAGGATTTGGAAAAAACACAAAATGGATTGAACAAATCCATCGATGAAAATGCCAAGGCAACAAAAGAATCCAAGAAATCATCATCCACATTCCTTGATACATTGAAGGCATTTTCGGTGGTTGGTGCAATCACATCGGCATTTGGATTCTTGAAAGATTCATTGATGAAAAATCAAAAGGTTGCCGATGCCGTTGGTGCCGTATTCACCACCATTGATAATGTGATGAGTGCATTGGTTGAGGTGATCACCAATGTGATTGAAAAGGTTTCAAAATCATCCAATGGATTTGATGCATTGGGTAAAGTGATCATGGGTATGATTACAATTGCAATTACACCATTGAAATTGGCATTTGGTGGAATTTCTTTGTTCATTCAAGAGGCACAATTGGCATGGGAACAATCGTTTTTTGGTGATGATAATCCGGAAACAATAAAGAAATTAAATGAGAAAATATCCGAAACAAAGGAAGGATTGAAAGAAACGGCCAATGATGCCATCAATGCCGGTAAAGATATTGTGAACAATTTTGGTGATGCCGTTACATCGGTTGGTGATGTGATATCCGGAGTTGTCGAAGGTGCATCAAAAATCAATGTAAAGGCAATTTATGAGAATGCCAAGGCAACAACACAATTGAAAAATTCGGCCGAGTTGGCATCGGCATCATTGCAAGGTGTGGTGGAGGAATATGATCGACAAGCCGAGAAATTGAGGCAAATTCGAGATGATGATTCCAATTCAATTGTGGATCGAATCAAGGCCAATGAGGATTTGGGAAAGGTTTTGAGTAATCAACAAGAGGCAATGTTGGCATTAGCCAATCAAAAGATTGCATCGGCAAAGGCCGAATTGAGTGCAAATTCATCATCCATTGAATTGCAAAAGAAAGTTATTGAGGCCGAGAATGAAAGGAAAGGTGTATTGGCACAAATCACCGGATTGCAATCGGAACAAAAAATGAATGCCATTGCATTGAACAAGGAATTAATTGCCATGAACAAGGCATTGGCCGATTCGGATCATGAATTGTTGGTTGGAAGGCAAACGGCAAATGCCGAATTGATGAAAGATGAATTGGCCAAAAATCAAGAATTGCAAAGAATCCGAGATGAGGATCGAGTGAGAGAATTGGCAAGATTACAAAGCAATATTGATTCATACAAAGATGGAACACAAGCCAAGGTGGATGCACAAATTGCATACAATGCCAAAAAACAAGAATTGGATTTGGCCGATGCAACATCACAAGCCGAGAGAGATGCCATCAACAAGCAAAGAGAAACCGATGAAAGAACACAAAGAGATGCAAACATCACATCGGAATATGCATTGAAAAAACAATTGATTGATCTTGATTTGGTTAATGCATATGATAAATCGGCCAAATTGATTGAGATTGCAAGATTGGAAACGGCATCACAATTGGAACAATTGAATATTCAACGAGATGCCGAGATTGCCGATGCCGAGGCCAAAGGATTGGCAACAACCGAGATTCGCCAAAGATATGCATTGAAGGCACAAACCATCAACACACAATTGGCAAAATCCGAAAAGGATTTGGCAAAGGCAAGGATTCAAGCAAATGTGGAGGCCGGTGATTCAATTGCAAATTCATTATCTCAATTATCTCAATTGATGGGTGAACAAACCGGAGTTGGAAAGGCATTGGCCGTTGCATCCACAACCATATCAACCATCACCGGTGCACAAAAGGCATATGAATCGGCACAATCATTGCCATTTGGATTGGGTGCCGTAATTGGGCCGATTAATGCAGGTATTGCAATTGCAACCGGTATTATGAATGTGAAAAAAATATTATCGGTAAAGGTGCCAAATGCAACCGGAGGAACCGGTGGTGCATCATTGCCATCCAATTCGGCAACATCAAATCCAACACCACCATTGCCACCACAAATGGGCACCACATTGATGAACCAAGAACAAGTTAATGCCATGGGAAATGTATCGGCAAGAGCATATGTGGTTGAATCGGATGTTACCGGATCACAAGAAAGAATTGAAAGATTGAATCGTGCATCAAAAATCAATTAATAAAATAAAAAATATCAATTATGAGTTTACCAATTTATGAATTAAGAATATCCGAAAACATGGATGATGAATCACAAGTGAGTGCAATTGCATTGGTTGATGAACCGGCCATTAAAAGAACATTTCAAATATTTAAAGATGAATTTATTAATCCGAGTAAAGGTGAAAATGAAAAGGATTTCATTGATCGTTGCATCAAATATGTTATCAATGAAGGCAAGGATAATGAACAAGCATTTGCCATTTGCAATTCTTTGTGGAAAGAACATTTTGATGGTGGTGTATCGTTTGATTTCGATGGTGTTTTGACAACATCAAGAGGCATTGCAAAATTGGATGAGGCCATTGCAAGAGGCACAAATGTGTACATTATATCGGCAAGGAATGATGATGCAGGATTGAAGGAATTTGCATCCAAACATGGTGTGAAATTATCAAATGTATTTGCAACCGGTTCCAACAAGGCCAAGGTTGAAAAGATCAAATCAATTGGTGTTTCAAAACATTATGATAATAATGCCGATGTGATCAATGAGATCGGATCAATTGGTGAAAAATTTGCATCACATCAATCATTTCAAATTGTTAATGAGGATGAACATATCGTTACCGGATGTTTAATGGAATCGGATTTGCTAATTTATCGCAATAACGAAACCATGGGTGAACATTATGTGAAATTTTCGGCCGATACAATCAAACAAATTTCCATCAAATTTGCCAAACAAAAATTTCAAAATAATGTGAATTTGATGCATGATCCAAAACAATCGGTAAAGGATGTTACCATGTTTGAATCTTGGTTGGTTGACAAAAACCGAGGTGTGCAACCAATGAAAGGATTTGAGGATGTTGCCGATGGATCATGGTTTGGATCGTTTTATGTTGAGAATCCGGAGGTATGGCAACAATTGAAAGATGGAACATTCCGAGGATTTTCGGTTGAAGGATTATTCGATTACACATCACCAATTTCGGCCGAGGAAAATGCATTGAAAACAATTTCTAAATTATTAAACGATATTATTCAAGATTAATTCCATTATATTTTATGAATGCAAAAGAAATCATCGAAAAATTAAGAATCCAATTCAATGAATTGGTAAAGAATGCCGAGGTTGCACCACCAACAACACCATCGGCCATTCCACCGGTTGCACCGGAAATGATCATGCCGATCAAAGGTAAATTGAAAGATGGAACCGAAATCGAAATCACCGAATTACAAGTTGGTGGAGTTGTAACAATTGCAGGAACACCGGCACCAATTGGTGAACATGAAATGGAGGATGGAACAATATTGGTTGTTGGTGATAATGGTGCAATCTTGGAAATCAAGATGGCCGATGGATCAACACCACCAATGGTTGAGGATATGAGTGCAAAGTTTTCAGCATTCGAAACATCAACAAAAGAAAAATTCAATTCATATGAAACAAAATTTGCCGATTACGAAACGAAATTTGCAAATTATGAGGAAAGATTGAACAAGGCAACCAAGGTGATCGAAGGTTTGTTGAATTTAACACAAACATTGTGTGATACACCAACCGGAACACCGGATGCATCTATCAAAACAAACAACAATTTCAACACACAAAAGAAAGAGATATCATATGATATCTTGTTTTCATAATTTATTTAATATTTAAAATCCAAAAAGATGAGTTTATCATTTCCAAATTTAACGGCATACACAAATCAACTTGTGAAACCTTTGTTAACATCGGCAATATTCGATGGTAAAACACAAACGATGATCAAGGATAGTGGTATTGTGATTCCAAATGCAAAATCGATTGTTGCAATTCCATTAATGGATACCGATGCAATATTTCAACCGGATTCGTGCAATTATGATCCAAGTGGATCAACAAGTTTCACAAATAGATCAATTTCGGTTGGCCGAGTAAAAATTGAGGAAACCATATGTCCGAAAGATCTTGAAATTTATTTTACGCAATTAGCATTGAAGGCCGGTTCGACATACACCGATTTTGGCAATGCCGAATTCCAACAAGCATATTTGGCAAAAAAGAATGCAAGAATTGCAAACCAATTGGAAGTTGGTATATGGCAAGGTGATACAACAAGTGGCAACACCAATTTGAAACAATTCGATGGTTTGATGAAATTGATCGATGCAGGTCAACCGGTTGATGCCAATGTGAGTGGATTCACCGGAGTTGCAACCATTTCAACAATCACACAATCAAATGTGATATCGGCAACCGAAGGTATTTTCAAGGCAATACCGGTTTCCGTATTAACGAAAGGTGATGTGAAAATCTTTGTTGGAAATGATTGGTATCGTTTGTTGATCATGGCATATCGTGCATTGAATTTGTTTGCATACAATCCACAAGATGCAAATGCAGGTTCATTCATTTTACCGGCAACAAACATCGAGATCGTTTCAACCAATGGTTTGAATGGAACCGGTGATGCATATGCAATATCATTGGCAAATATGGCAATGGCCGTTGATATGATTGATGAACCATCATCATATAAAATGTGGTATTCGGAGGATAACAACCAAGTGAGATTCCGTTGTTCATTCAAACTTGGAGTGAATGTCGCATTCACAAATGAGTGTGTTAAGTTCAAAGCATCAATATAATACTTGAAATAGATTGAAAAATGGTGGTGAAATATACACCACCATTTTTTTTTACCTTGGATAGTATAAACATATATTTTCAAATTTAATATAAAATAAAACTAATAAGTTATGCCAACATGTGCAATTACATCCGGATACACAATCGATTGCCGAGATTCGGTTGGTGGTGTTGAAACCATTTATTTGATCGAGAATTCGGCATTATACGATGCAAGTGGAAACACAAGAGTGATCGATGCATCCGGAACAATTACGGCCATCACAAAGAACACCGGCAAAAGATTCTATGAATTCCAAGTTCCAAGAGGTACGGCATCAACAAGTAATACCATTACATCAAGCCAAGAGAATGGAACAATTTATTATACACACCAAGTTGTTTTCCCAATCAACCAAAGAAATGCAACCATCCGAAATATCGTTGCAACATTGGCAAAAAATCGTTGTTCATTTATCGTGAAGGAAGGTGATGGAACATACAAAATGTTTGGCCGAGGTTTTGGATTAACATTGGATACGGCCGAGGCCGGAAGTGGTGTGGCATTAGGTGATCGGAACGGATATAATCTCACGTTTTCATCAATGGAATCGGAGGATTTCTTGGTATGTCCTGCAAACCTTGTTCCATCATTGATCGTTGCCGGAACATAATATCATCGAAATAAAATAAACGAAAACCACCAACCAATATTGTTGGTGGTTTTTTTGATTAAAGAGATATCATGATCAATTTAACAAAAGGAAATACAAATACAATTATTGTTACTTTAAAAGAGAAAACACCATTGGTGATTTTGTATTTTAAGTTTATATTTACAAATAGGATCACACAAAATGTGGTGAATGTTTGGTTAACAAATACAAGTACAACCGATCGATATCAAAAATTTTCAATTGTTACCAATACATATTTGGCAAATGAGGATGATGGATTGTACACATATGATGTGTATGGATGTGCATCATTAGGTGGAACACCAAACACACCATTGTTGGAAACCGGATACATGTATTTGCATCCATCGGTTGAATTTGATCCGGTGAAATATAATGAACAATCAAATCAATTCAAAACATACAATGGATAATAATACATACAAACATATTGTGTTGCAATTTGATCAAGCACAACAACCGAAATTCAAAGAAGTTAAACAAAAGAATTATGTTGAATTCGGTGAAAAAAATGATTATCCAAATTATCTTTTATCGTTATATAATGAATCACCAAAACATGGTGCCATTGTGAAATCAAAGGCCAATTATGTGTATGGCCAAGGATTCGAGAATGAAGGCATTGCAAACACATCCGGTGAAACATGGAACAATATTGTGAAAAGGTGCATCAAGGATGATGAATTATATCGTGGTTATTATTTGCAGGTGATTTGGAATCGTGCAAAGAAAATATCTGATGTATTTCACATCGAGTTTGCCAAGGTTCGTGTGAGTAAGGATTTGAAATGTTTTTATGTGAAAAATGATTGGATGGATTTCCGAGAGAAACCGAGAGAATATGAGGCATTCAATGTGAACAATCCATTCGGATCACAAATCCTTTATTATAAAGAATACAATCCATCAAGTGATGTATATCCATTGCCGAGTTACATGCAAGGATTGAATTACATTTGTTCGGATATATCGGTTTCAAGGCATATTCTTGGAAATGCAAATCAAGGTTTTGTGGGATCAACATTGATCAATCTCAATTCCGGTGATCCGATCAATGAGGAACACAAAGGTGAGGTTGAGAGAGGTTTGTTGAAAAAATTTACCGGAAGTGAAGGCAAGAGAGTTGTGATCATGTTCAATAAAAGCCGAGAGAATTCGGCCGAGATCATTCCGATGGGTAATACTATGTTGACAAAAGAGGATTTCACAAATGTGAATAGTTTAATTCAACAAGAGATTTTCGCATCACATCAAGTGGTTACACCGGCATTGTTTGGTATTGCATCGGCCGGAACATTAGGCCAAAGAAATGAAATTCGTGATGGATATGAGATATTCAATAACGTGTATGTGAAGGAAAGGCAACAAGAGGTTTCAAAGATCATCACCAAGTTGAGAAATTTGAAAGGTGAACAAGGTGAATTCAACATTGTTCCATTGGAACCATTGAAATTTGAATTTAGTGAGGCCATCATGGCACAAAATCTCACAAAGGATGAAATCCGGTTATTGATGGGTAAAGAGGTTCAAACACAAACAATATCAATGCAATCAAAATTGATCAATGATAATATTAATTCATTGAATCCATTGGTTGCACAAAAGGTTTTGGAATTAATGAGTGAGGATGAGATTCGTGCATTGGCCGGATTGCCATCATTAACACCGGCACCACCTGCATCAATTGATCCATCAACCGGATTGCCAACAACACCACAACCGGTGCAACAAGAATCCAATGATGCCATTAAAAATTTAACCGGTAGGCAATACCAAAATGTGATGAGAATTGTGAGGCAATTTGGAAATGGTAAATTGAACAAACAACAAGCATCATTGATGTTGAAATCCGGATTCGGATTCACCGATGATGATATTAATACATTTCTTGGTGTTGATGCCGATCCATTAACCGATGATCAAGTTCAAAGATTTGCCATGGATGAGGATGAGAGAATGATCCAAGAGTTTGCATCATGTGGTGAGGATATCAACAATTTTGAAATCATGGAAAGTAAATTGGCCATGCATGAGAATTTTGCAAGTGATTGGAAAATCACACCGAGTTTGACAAAGAACCAAGCCAATGTATTGGATTTGATCACCAAGGATTCAAACATTACATCCGAGGTTATTGCAAAAACATTGAACCTTGAATTGGAGGTTGTAAAAAACATCATGAAAGATTTCATTGATTATGGGATCATCGAGATGGTGCCAAGTGAGATCAATACAAATCCATCAATAAAGGTATTGAAACCGGTGAGTGAATTGAAAGGCAAGGATTCAACAATTACGGAATTGGTAATTCGATACACATATGAAGGTGTGAAGGATAATCGGAACCGGCCATTTTGTGCAAAAATGTTGCAATTGAGTGAAACAAAAATGTGGAGTCGATCGGATATTGAAAGCATATCGGCAAGATTAGGATATTCGGTATGGGATCGGAGAGGTGGATGGTACACATTACCAAGTGGAAAACATCGTGCATATTGTCGGCATAATTGGGTTTCAAACCTTGTAAAACCAAAGAAATAATGAGTAAAAATATTTTATTTATAACGGAACAATTGTTCAAAGAAAGAACCGGTGCATCCAACAACATCGATGGAAAACAATTGTTTCCGATGATCAAGGTTGCCGGTGATATTTATATTCAACCTGCATTGGGATCAAAATTGTACACAAGATTGCAAGATGGTGTGGTTGCAAATAATCTCACAATCAATGAGAAAACATTGATCAATGATTATGTAACGGATACATTGATTTGGTACACAATGAGTATGTTGCCAATGTCGATGGGATTCCAATTGTTTTCAAAAGGATTTTTGCAAAAAACAAGTGAGGAATCAAACACACCAAGCCGATCGGATTTGGAGTTGATTGAATCCAAATACAAATCCATGGCCGAATTTTATAAAACAAGGTTGATTGGATATCTCAAAGAGAATTACAATTTGTTTGATCAATATATCAACACCGGAAGTGCATATGATACAATATTTCCGGAGGAAAAGGCATACACATCACCAATATACCTTGGTGATAATTATGGAGTGAAATCATTTGTTAATTCA
>Ga0114975_10001050_pt1 | contig 20088 bp, 18 predicted proteins | sample S_130626_EF_Meta_FD_87031 | JGI IMG/M metagenome (GOLD analysis project Ga0114975, IMG submission 87031) | Freshwater microbial communities from Lake Simoncouche, Canada to study carbon cycling - S_130626_EF_MetaG | ecosystem: Environmental > Aquatic > Freshwater > Lake | place: Lake...
ACCAACACCTTTCCAAACTGGAGGCTAGCACAACCCTTTCGATACCTTTCTCACAACGGAGAAATCAATACCATTCGCGGCAATTTGAACAAAATGAAGTCCAAAGAGGCCTTGATGAAATCCTCCTTTTTCAGCCCGGAAGAGTTGGCAATGCTCATGCCCATCACCAACAAATTGAACTCTGACTCCGCCAATTTGGATGCCATGGTGGAACTGCTCACCCTCAGTGGGAGGAGCCTGCCGCATGCAATGATGATGCTCGTGCCGGAAGCTTGGCAGGACAACGAGGTAATGGACAAGGATCGAGCGGCATTCTATAAATTTCACGCCTCCTTGGTAGAACCCTGGGATGGACCTGCCGCACTTTTATTTACCGACGGCAAATCAGTGGGCGCCACACTCGACCGAAATGGACTTCGCCCGCTTCGCTATTTCATCACCAAAGACCAGCGCCTCATCCTTTCCTCCGAGGCCGGAGCCCTACCTATCCGGGAAGCTACGATCACTCAAAAAGGAAGAATTAGCCCTGGACGAATGCTTTGGGCAGACTTGGAAAAAGGAAAGGTTCTCCTCGATGATGAAGTTAAAGGAGAGATTTGCAGCCGACAACCCTACGAACAATGGGTTAATGAGAAGCGCACAAAACTCAGGCTTGTTCCCGAACCTGAAGAACTTACCTATGCCTACCAAACTGAAGAAATTTACAAACGCCAAACTATTTTCGGCTACACCTCGGAAGAGCTAAAAGTGATTTTAGCGCCGCTTGGAAATGAGGGTCAGGAAGCAGTAGGTTCGATGGGCGCAGATACGCCATTGGCAGTCCTCTCCAAACAAAGCCAGCACATTTCGAATTACTTCAAGCAGCTTTTTGCCCAGGTGAGCAATCCGCCAATAGACCCCATTCGAGAACGTCTGGTGATGTCCCTTTTCACACGAATTGGGGAAGGCCACAATATTTTGGAAGAAAGCCCGCTTCACACCAAGCAAATCCATATTTCTCAGCCAGTCTTACTCAATGCCGACTTGGAAAAAATCACGCGGCTTGAGCATTTGGGCTACCGAACCAAGCGCCTATTTGGACATTTTGTGGCAGACCACCAGCCCGGAAGACTATTGGCCGCATTGGATCAGCTGTGCAAAGAAGCAGAAGATGCAATTTTGATCGAAGGTAAAAATGTGCTCATCCTCTCGGATAGAGACAGTTCGGACAGCCTTGCCCCTATCCCCTCCCTACTCGCCATTGGAGCTGTGCATCAGCATCTCGTCAAGAAAAAAATTCGTACGCGTGCAGGATTAGTCCTTGAATCTGCTGACATCCGAGAAGTGCATCACTTCGCCACCGCAATTGGCTATGGAGTGTCTGCCATCAACCCGTACATGGCCCTAGAATCCCTATTGGATCTACATCGAAAAGGAGAACTCCCGGGAGCCAAAGATGAGAAAACAGTTTTAGGCAACTATCAGAAGGGAATTGGAAAAGGACTCCTCAAGGTGCTCTCCAAAATGGGAATTTCTACCCTGCAATCTTACCAGGGCGCACAGATTTTTGAAGCCATAGGACTAGGTCCAGAGGTGATGGATCGCTGTTTCAAAGGCACAACTTCCCGAATTAGTGGAATTTCCTTCGATGAACTGGCGGAAGAGGTATTGATTCGCCACCGTGCAGCTTACCTTCCACATGCAGGCGTTTTGGAAACAGGGGGGATTTACCAGTGGAAAAGAAGGGGAGAAAAACACCTTTTTAATCCAGAAACCATTCACCTACTCCAAAAATCAACCCGAATGGGTGATTATACATTGTATCAAAAATTTGCCTCAAAAATTAACGAGCAAAGCCAAGATGCAATGACTTTGAGGGGCTTGTTTGAATTTAAAAAACAAATCTCCGTTCCCCTAGAGGAGGTTGAGCCCGAAGAAAAGATCATGAGACGATTCGCTACTGGAGCGATGTCCTTTGGTTCCATCTCCCACGAAGCACATACTACCTTGGCAATCGCCATGAACCGAATAGGCGCCAAAAGTAATTCGGGTGAAGGTGGAGAGGATGAGATGCGGTATGAAAAAAAGGCAAACGGAGACTGGGAACGATCTGCAATCAAGCAGGTGGCATCTGGCCGCTTTGGAGTGACTTCCCACTACTTGACACATGCATCTGAACTTCAGATCAAGATGGCACAAGGCGCAAAGCCTGGGGAAGGGGGGCAACTTCCGGGGCATAAAGTGGACGACTGGATTGGTCGCGTACGCCATGCCACTCCAGGAGTAGGCTTAATTTCTCCGCCTCCACACCACGATATTTATTCCATTGAGGATTTGGCACAGTTGATTTACGATCTAAAAAATGCAAATCGAACGGCTCGAATCAATGTAAAATTAGTTTCCCAATCAGGAGTAGGTACCGTCGCTGCGGGCGTAGCCAAAGCCATGACAGATGTGATCTTGATTTCCGGCGCAGATGGGGGTACAGGAGCATCTCCACTGAGCTCGATTCGTCATGCTGGACTTCCTTGGGAACTTGGGCTTTCTGAAGCACACCAAACCCTTGTTAAAAACAACCTGAGAAGTCGGGTGGTGCTTCAAACAGATGGGCAATTGCGAACAGGTCGCGACCTTGCCATTGCCACGCTTTTGGGTGCTGAAGAATGGGGGATTGCTACTGGTGCCCTTGTAGCCGAAGGATGCATCATGATGCGCAAGTGTCACCTCAACACCTGCCCTGTGGGCATTGCCACCCAAGACCCCGAGCTGAGAAAACTATTTACGGGTGACCCCGACCATGTGGTCAACTACTTTAAATTTATCGTGCAAGACCTTCGGGAGATCATGGCCTCACTTGGCTTCCGCACCATCGATGAGATGGTAGGCCAAAGCCAAGTCTTACAAGCCAGCACCCATCTCAAACACTGGAAATGGGATAAGTTGGACCTTTCTCCCATCTTCCACAAGGTAGAAGTACCTAGCCATGTGGGGATTTACAAGCAAATCGACCAAGAGGTATCCTTGGACGAAGTGCTAGACCGAAAGTTGATTGCCAAAGCAACTCCCGCTTTGGAACAAGCCATTCCAGTTCAGGGACACTTTGATATCAAAAATACCGACCGCTCAGTGGGAGCCATGCTCTCGAATGAAATCTCCAAAATCTACGGAAGTGTAGGCCTTCCCGAAGACAGCATCCACATCACCTTCAGTGGTTCGGCTGGACAGACTTTCGGCGGATTTCTCGCCCGAGGGGTGAATTTTGAGCTGGAGGGAGAGGCAAATGATTACTTTGGAAAAGGCCTTTCCGGGGGCAGACTGATTGTTTACCCGAGTAGAAATGCCAAATTCCGTGCAGAGGAAAATATCCTGATCGGCAACGTAGCCTTCTATGGTGCCACCTCAGGGGAAGCCTTTATCAATGGCAAAGGAGGCGAGCGCTTCTGCGTCCGTAACTCTGGCGTCAAAGCCGTCATTGAAGGGATTGGTGATCACGGATGCGAATACATGACTGGGGGACTGCTTGTCAACCTTGGTGAAATCGGCAGAAATTTTGGAGCGGGAATGAGCGGTGGAATAGCCTACATTCTTGAGGAATACCAAGCCGAAGTCAACCGGGAAATGGTGGATTTGGATCCCTTGAATGAACAAGATTTTGAAACACTCTTCAGCTACCTGAAGCGACATGTGGCCTTTACACGAAGTGCCTTGGGTCAAGCATACTTGGAAAATTGGGAACACACCAAAACCAGGTTTATCAAAGTCATGCCAAGAGACTACAAAGCAGTATTGGCAAAAAAATCAGAACAACAAGAACGAACATTCGCATAATATGGGTGCCAAAGACGGATTTTTAAACTACAATCGAGAAACCCCTTCAAGCAGGGATCCTGAGGTTCGGCTGGGGGATTATCAGGAAATTTATACCCCATTTTCTGAAAAGCAGCTACACAACCAAGCTGCGCGCTGCATGGATTGCGGTGTGCCTTTTTGTCACCACGGCTGCCCACTTGGAAATGTGATCCCAGAATTTAACGATGCGGTTTACCAGGAAAATTGGCTGCAGGCCATCCGCATTCTGAAAAGCACGAATAACTTCCCCGAATTTACGGGTAGAATATGTCCAGCCCCTTGTGAGGCAAGCTGCGTGCTAGGAATCAACAAGGATCCGGTGGCCATCGAGTTGATTGAAAAGAACATTGTCGAGAAAGCCTACGAACTTGGACTAATTGCCCCTTCCCCTCCAAAAGTGCGAACAGGAAAGCGGGTGGCAGTAATTGGCTCTGGACCTGCGGGCCTTGCTGCTGCAGACCAACTCAATCAAGCAGGACATGCCGTAAGCCTTTTTGAAAAAAATGCCAAAGTTGGTGGGCTATTGCGCTATGGGATACCCGATTTTAAGTTGGAAAAATGGGTGATCGATCGAAGAATTGCGGTGATGGAGGAAGAGGGGGTTCAGTTTATCACCCAAACCGAAATCGGAACCAACTTGGAAGCAGAAGAAGTACTGAAAAACTTCGATGCGGTAGTTTTGAGTGTTGGGGCCCAAAAACCGCGAGAATTAGCTATTCCAGGAAGCAGCCTTAAAGGAGTGCATTTTGCAATGGATTTCCTTGCCCCTCAAAATCAAGTGATCGGCGGAGAGGTCGCGAAAAACCCTATCACGGCTACCGGCAAAAATGTACTCGTCATTGGAGGCGGAGACACTGGAAGTGACTGCATTGGAACCTCCAGAAGACATGGTGCCGCACAAGTCACCCAGTTGGAATTACTTCCCAAACCACCCATCAAGCGAACCACGGCCAATCCTTGGCCTGAATGGCCCATGACCCTGCGAACTTCCAGTTCACATGAGGAAGGTGCTGAGCGACTCTTTTCTGTGCTGACCAAGGAATTTGTCGGCAACGAAAAGGGAGAAGTAACCGGACTAGTAGTCGTAGATATTGTTTGGAAGGATGCTGGAGGTCGGATGACTTATGAGGTAGTAGAAGGTACAGAGCGGACATTGCCCTGTGATTTGGCCTTCCTGGCCATCGGATATGTAGGACCAGGACAAACCGATTTGTTGGGTAGTTTTGGGGTGGAACTTTTTGAAAATCAGCTCCCAAAATCCAAGCAGTATGCGAGTTCAAACCCGAAAGTATTTCTTGCAGGAGACATGCGAAGGGGTCAATCTCTAGTCGTATGGGCCATCTCAGAGGGCAGAGAGGCTGCAGTCCAGGTAGACAGCTATTTGATGGGCAGCTCTTCATTGCCCCAAAAAGACGCCTCTTATTTTGAGGTGGAGGAGCAGCGGGAACAAGTTTAAAAAATAGTCACCAACAAAAAAGGGCCACATTACTGTGGCCCTTTTTTGTTAACGTCCCCTTCCAAATCTGGATCTTCCCCTTCTGTGTCGCTCATGCCCCTCTTCACCTTGGCCATCAATCCGATGCTTTAGCGCTTCCTTTCGCTGCTCCCAAATCTTTTTTTGCTCTTCGGTCAAGATAGCTGCGATCTTTTTTTCCTGTTCCATTCTGTATTTCTTCTGAGCTTCCAACTCAACTTTTCGCTTTTGGGCAAGCTCCTCTTGCCTAGTGGCATTTTCAAGTACCACCTTGCTCACTTGCTTTCGCTGTTCTTCTGATAGCTTGAGCTCTTCCGCCATTCGGTCGCTCATCTTTTCTGCGCGCTCTGCTGCGCTGAGCTCTCGAACGTTTTTCTTCTGATGTTGCGCAGATAGCCCAAGACTAATGCAAGTCAAGACTGCTGCTCCAAGGATCCATTTTTTCATCTTTTTATTGGTTTGTTTCAGGATTTAGACCCTGTTGGAAGACAAAGGTTTAAGTCATAAAGGCACCACCTAATGAGAAACCTTAGGCAGAGGTTTTTTCCTCTATCAATTCCTTTCGTTCAGACTCTCTCACATACTTTGGTCTGATCAAGAGCCTGTGGCTTGGATCAAAACTCAGGTAGTTTCGAGACCAATCCAGGAAAATGAAGAGTTTATTTTTCACCCCCAGAATGGCCATTAAGTGGACAAACAACCAAGTTAGCCAAGCCAGTGTACCCTGAAACTTCAAAAACGGCAAATCCACGACTGCCAATTTCCTTCCGATTGTGGCCATAGAACCCAGGTTTTTGTATGCAAATGGTACCATCGGCTTCCCATTGGAACTTTTATTCAAATTTTCAGCAAGATTGGAAGCCTGTTGAATCGCAACCTGAGCTACTTGGGGATGGCCCTTTGGATAGTTGTCGGCAGGCATGAGGCATTGATCCCCCAACGCAAAAATCCCTTCAATATCCTTGAGCCTATTGAACTCATCCACAAACAATCGTCCACTTCCAGAATAAATTTCATCCCCTAACCCATCAATTCGATTTGGCTTTATTCCTGCAGCCCAAAGAAGCGTTTGCGTTTGGATGGGCTCTTTGCCATCAAGCGAGACTAATTGCCCATCGTAATCCAAAACCTTGGTACTGAGGTGGATTTCCACTCCCAATTGGATCAAATAATCCATTGCTTTCTTTTGGGATTCTGGAGACATCGCAGCTAGCAGATTTGGGCCAGCTTCAATAAGGACCACCTTCATGTTTTTAAAGCTCAATTCCGGATAATCCTTTGGAAACACATTGTTTCTAAGCTCAGCCATTGCTCCAGCCAGTTCTACACCTGTAGGTCCACCACCTACAATCACCACATTCATCAGCGCCTTGCGGTTTTCCATTTTCTCAATGTTAATGGCCCGCTCATAATTGGAGATGATTTTATTTCGGATATATAGCGCTTCGGATACCGTCTTCATGGGGCAAGAAAAGTTCTCAATATTCTTTGAACCGAAGTAATTCGTATCAGCTCCCATGGCCAATACGAGGTAATCATATTCGATAAAGCCTATATCTGTAAAAAGCATCTTGCTCTCCTTATCAACCCTTAGGACCTCTGCCATGCGAAAGCTTACATTCTTAGTATTATGGAACATCTTCCTTAATGGAAAAGAGATTGCACTAGGTCCCAAACCGGCAGTAGCTACTTGGTAAAAAAGTGGCTGAAATTGGTGGAAATTGTTTTTGTCCAAAAGAATCACTTGAAAAGGTTTTTTTCTCAGACTTCTGGCAAGTTTTAATCCGGCAAAACCTGCCCCCACAATAACTACTTTAGGAAGTCCCAGTTTGGGCAGATTTGGAATGGATTGTGAAGCGGATGTAGACATCAGAAAGGTTTTTCACGTTTTACGAAAAATAAGAAGGTATGGATAAATTTTGGTAAGAATTCTACGCAAAAAGCTTGATGGTTAGCGGTTCGACTAAGTAAAAGAAATTGCTATTTTTGTTCCCTATAAACAGCATATCGATGGGAAGAGCATTTGAGTTCAGAAAAGAGCGAAAATTCAAGCGTTGGGACAAGATGTCCAAGGTATTTACCCGACTAGGAAAGGAAATCGTCATGGCCGTGAAGGCTGGAGGCCCAGATCCTAGCAGTAATGCCAAACTTAGGACCGTCATCCAGAACGCCAAAGGTGCCCAAATGCCAAAGGATCGTATCGAAGGAGCGATCAAGCGGGCTTCCAACAAGGATGAAAAAGACTACGAAGAAGTGGTATACGAGGGCTATGGTCCCTTTGGAATCGCCTTTATCGTGGAAACTTCTACAGACAATACAAACCGTACTGTAGCGAACGTCCGGTCCTACTTTGCTAAGGCAGGTGGCTCCATGGGAACTTCAGGATCAGTAAGCTTCATGTTTGAGCACAAAGCCGTATTCCGCTTTGCGAAAGCTTCGTACGATCTTGAGGAACTTGAATTGGAATTGATCGATTTTGGACTCACCGAAATTGCTGAGAATGAAGGGGAAATTTTTGCTTACACCGAATTTGAAGACTTTGGTTTAATGCAAAAGGCCCTAGAAGACCGAAGTATCGAAGTCATTTCCGCAGATTTTCAACGCTTTCCTACCACGCTTACCGAATTGACCGAAGAGCAAGAAGAGCTCATCAACAAACTGATCGATCGCTTGGAAGAGGACGACGATGTCAACCAGGTACTTACCAACATGGCTTAAGGCATTGACCAAAGTGCCAGAAAATAACCCTACTCTCCCACGAGTGATCGTGGGTAGCAAAAACCCAGTAAAAGTAGGCTGTGCTAGAGAAGCCTTTTCGAAGGCATTTGGAAAAATAGGTTTAGTGGAGGGTGTTGACGCCCAATCTGATATCCCAGCGCAGCCACGATCTGAGGAGGAGACCCTCCTCGGAGCTTGTAATCGGGCGAATCATGCTAAAATCCTCGTTCCCCAAGCGGACTATTGGGTCGGGATTGAAGGCGGTGTAGATGAGGATTCGCAGGGCATGTATGCCTTTGCGTGGATTTACCTCTTGCATCGCTCCGGCAAATCCAGCCAATCCAAGACAGGCACTTTTTACTTACCCCCTCAGGTAGTCTCCTTAATTCAGGATGGGATGGAACTGGGACATGCCGATGATTTGGTATTTCAAGCGCAAAACTCCAAGCAACAGGGGGGATCTGTGGGGCTACTTACGCATGGCCTCATCACACGGGGAGCCTATTACCAACAGGCCATGGTGCTGGCATTGATTCCTTTTCTAAATGAATCCTTGTATCCTGCGGGCTAGCATCTTTAGCTGCTAAAAATTGCAGCTATTTTTTCAGGTTATCCAAAAATTGATTGAGGGAAACCTTCCAGTCTGGGTGGGCGTCCCAGGTGGATCCGAGATACAGTTCCTCTCGAACTAAAAAACGGATGTAAAATTTCACCACCGTTTTAGCTCCTTCTCCTCCTGTAATGGGTTCTAGTCCCATGCTTTTCATCAGGTCAGCTTGCCTGCCTTCTACCTTAACGAGTAAAAATTGAATGCGGTCTGCAAGCAGCTCTTGGTTGGTCTTCGTTTCCACCAGCCAGGCCACCTCATGGGAATACTTGCTGGAAAAAATTTCCTCAAGCCCAACTTTTTGATCTCTTTGCTCGGCTAGTAGAGTTCCAGGGGATTTACCAAAGACCTCATATCGGAAGGTGTTGATCGGACCATTGATGGCAGAAGTTCCTTCAATTGGAATGCCTAGACGAAAGACGTCCAGGTTTAGCGGGTTTCTAGAAATCCAACTTTGGGAATTGGCTGCGACGGACTGCGTGCCTAAAGTGGGAAATTCTGCCAAGTCAGCAACAAGCAAATTTTTAGTTGGAACAGTAGTTCCAATAACGGCAAACTGCTGCGCGGCAGTTTTCCAATCCTTTCCAGAAATTCCAAAAAGGGAGCTGCTTTCTATGATTTTACCATCTCCCGAAAATTTGCCCACATGGATGCTTATTTGGGCCTTCTGGCGGGTAATCAATACCACATTTTGGATTTGACGCTCCAAAAAAGCCTTGGCATACACTGCCTGAAGCGCAGTGGACAAGGCCACCTGTTCGAGTTCAAAATACCCCACTGGATCTCCTCCAGCACGTACCAAATAGGGGTGGATGCTGTCTGCTAGTGCCTGCCACGTGATTGCTGGCATGGCACCAGGATCATTCGATACCAAAATGATAGACTTTCCCTCGAAGAAAGTTGGAGGCAAGGTTCCCTGCCCCTGGGCGAAGGGGGTTACAAAAAGAAAAAAAAGTAGTGCGTAGCTATATTTCATAAAATTTCTGAGGGATTGAACTCAAGGTCTGTATTTTTACAGCAGTAGTTCACCAATCCTTTTTCTGATGCATTTCCTACAACGCAAATTAGTTACAATAATTTTAGTTCTCGCCTCCTTTACTGGCACATTTGCCCAAGAAATTGATGGCAAAAAACTTCTAGGCCATTTGGAATACCTATCCTCGGATGCACTTGAGGGCAGAAGTCCGCTGAGTAAAGGCAGCGATATGGCTCAAAAGTACATCTTAAAACAGCTAACGGGCTTGGACTTGGTCGAACCACTTTATCCAGATTTTATTCAAAAGTTCTCGTTTGAAAACCGACGAACGAAAAAAATGCTGGTGGATGCAGCCAATATTGTGGCCTTTATTCCTGGGCAATCCTCCAAAAAAGTAATTGTAGTCACTGCCCATTACGATCATGTAGGCATAGGCAGGCCCAATGCAGCGGGGGATTCGATTTACAATGGAACAGATGATAACGCATCGGGTACGGCTGCCTTGATGATTTTAGCGGAATATTTCTCCAAAAATCGCCCCCAGCACGGCATGTTATTTGCCGCCTTGGATGCAGAGGAGATGGGGCTTCAAGGTGCAAAAGCCTTGGTAAATGATTTCCCCTTTCCCCTAGAGCAAATCCTGCTTAATGTGAATATGGACATGCTTTCGCGAAGCGAGGCGAAGGAAGTGTTTGTTTCAGGAACCCACTATTATCCCCAGTTCAAAACAATCTTGGAAAAAATTCCAAGCGAGACAGGTTCAACCCTCCGCTTTGGCCACGATACACCAGGCACAGGAGCGGAGGATTGGACTAGATCTTCCGACCATGGTGCCTTTTTTGAAAAGAAAGTCCCCCACTTGTATTTTGGAGTAGAGGACCATGTAGATTACCATCAGCCAAGTGATTCCTTTGCGGGAATCCATCCTGCCTTCTACCAGGCGACGGTTCGCTTAATCTTAAGATCGCTGCTAGCCTTGGATACTACATTGCTTGAAAAGCCTTAAACCATCTCCTTCTAAATGCAAAAAAGTATCCGAGTAGGGCATCACATGCAAAGTCCCCGAGAAATTTTATTTTAAACGGAAAATATGCAATCGGTCATGGAAAGGTGTGAATCCTCCGGAGCGTGGAATCTTTCTTTAGTGGAAAATAACACCTATTTAAGATTTGTTTCCAAGGCTAAATTCTTCAATGCCAATCGTAAATAATTGCAGAAATAAAAGGTGGAGTTAAAGAGCTATTAGTAGAAAATTTTGATTTTTTATTTATCCACTTTTTTGAAATTTAACCTCCTTATTTTTAAAGAGTTGACTAAAATTATCCACAAATTTAGCTTTTCGTTTAATGATTTAATAATCTGATTATCAGTTGTTTATATGTTACCTTAATATTATTGTGGATAAATAATTGAAATTGTGGATAAATTTTTCTTGCATTTTTTAACCTGCCAAATTTGGAAAAAATGAGGTGTTTTTGCCAAAAAGTGAAACCCCAAACTTCAGCAAAGTTTAGGGTTTTACAGCTGTAAGTTTACTTTAATACAATACAATATTCGGAAACAAGAGCTTTACAAAGCTTCCTGATTCTAATCTAGAAACTAAGGGGAAGCTGAGAAAAATTCGTTTCTCGATTATTTTATATTTTAACACTTAATATTCAAATTTATTTCCCAAAGCCTGTAGGCGAGAGGTTACTCATCTGTCGCATGATCCAGCTTTGTCTACCCTTAATGTAGGAAGTAGGTCGTGCAGGACTCCAGCGCCTAGGATTGGGCAATACCGCAGCTATCAATGCTGCCTGCCCCTTTGAGAGCTTGGAGGAACTCTTATCAAAAAAGGTTTGAGAAGCTGCTTCAATCCCATAGATTCCATCGCCCATCTCAATGACATTCAGGTACACTTCAAGGATCCGTTCTTTGGACCAAAAAATCTCAATCAAGACGGTGAAATAGGCCTCAAACACTTTTCGTACATAACTTCTTGAGGGCCATAGAAACACGTTTTTTGCGGTTTGCTGCGTAATGGTACTAGCCCCCTTCACTCGCTTATTCTTTTTATTTCCCTCCCAAGCTTTCTTTAAAGATTTGAAATCAAATCCATTATGCTTCATAAAGGTCTGGTCCTCTGCACCTACAACTGCTTGAGGGGCATGCCTAGACATTTCTGAAATAGGAACCCAATCCTTCACGAGGCGCACCTCTTTTTCTGGATCAATTGCCTGTTCCACCAATCGAATCACCATCAAAGGCGTGATGGGTACCGGCACAAATCGGTATAAAATGACTAACCCAATCGAAAGTCCTAGAAACCATAAGGAAGTCTTCCAGATTAATTTTCCAATCCAACGAATCGCTTTCATCAGTACGAATTAAAGGGTGGCTTTTGCTTGTACAAATTGATAGAAAAAAATGGCATTTTCATCCTTCGACATCCTTTCCAAATCAAATCCCATGTCCTCTACCTCCTGTTGAATACAATATCCCGATCCAAGCAACGCGGGAGCTGCACTTTCCAACAGTTCTTTCCAAAATGCTGTCACCATTTTTCGATCATCCAAAGACCTCTTGTCCAGGTAGAACCCTTCAAATTGAGTCCTTATCGTCTGGAATCCAGCGGTAGTCAGCAGGCTACCCAAGGCGATGCCCACATCGGGGTTGCCTCCTATTTTCAGCTGGTAGGCATTCATGCGCCCAAAATAATGTTGCAGGGCATCGTAGCCGGCCGATGTATAAAAACTAGAATTGAATACCTCCGTAACGACCACCTGAGCTCCTGGCTTTAGGTGCGCTTTGAGTCCAAGTAAAAGTTCCAAGGGATGGGTCACATGCTCCAAAGTCCAGCAAATGAAAGCAGAATCAAAGCGGTCATCAAGGGATAAGTTGATGCCGTCTTGCTTCTCAAAACATACCCGGTCGCCAAATTCCGCCAAATTGATGCGTGCTTGTCCAAGTTGGTTGTCGGAAGCATCCACACATGTTACGTGAAGGCTTGGGTAAGTTTCTAGCAAAATACGCGTTTGTGCACCCACGCCACTTCCAACTTCAAGCAGCTTTTTACAGCCCGAAAAATCCACTCCCTTGTAAACCAAGGGCGCTAAAATACCCGCTTGTTCCGTCAACCGACGTTGTTCTTTGGGATCAAAACCATGTAGGTAATCAGGCATCGCTTCGGAGAAAATTAGTGGCTTCAGGCCCTTGTGAGCACGAAGATGAAACTTTTTTATGCATTGAAAAATTCACTTCCCTACTTTTTCCTAATTTCGAATTCTTTATCTCTTAAACCTCCCCTCCTATGTCCCCTATCGCTATCGGCAGCTTTGAAGAATTTGAATCGTATTTAGGCAAAGAACTCGGGGCCTCGGACTATTTTCAGATTACCCAGCAACAAATCAATCGCTTTGCCGAGGCAACCCTAGATCACCAATGGATTCATACCGACCCTGTACGCGCCAAAGCAGAAGGTGCTTTTGGAAACACCATTGCGCATGGTTACCTGACCTTGAGCATCGTCCCCTACCTTTGGGAACAAATCGTGCAGGTGAATAACCTGAAGATGATGATTAATTACGGGATCGAAAACCTTCGATTTTCTCAGGCTGTCATGGTAGGCAGCGAAGTGCGCTTGGTGGCAGCACTAAGAAACATCACCAACCTTCGCGGTACCATCAAGGCAGAAGTAGAGGTGACCTTAGAAATCAAGGATCAAAAGAAACCTGCCTTCGTAGGGCTTCTCATCTTCTTGTACCATTTTAACCCGGTATCAGGAAGCTAACAAATCATTAATTACCGTGGCAGCACAGGCACAGCCGAAAGCGGCGGGGAGAAAAGACATGGTTCCGTAGGCGGACTTTTTGAAATTTTTTCCGTCTGTCAACATCAAGCTCTCTTTAATCATTTCCTCGGTGGAAAATACCGCTTTGAAGCCGCCGGTAATGTCCCTTCTTTTTAAACGCTTCCTAAGCATCTTGGCCAACTTGCACTGGTGCGTATCTGCAAAATCCACTACTTTGATTTGGGTAGGATCTACTTTACCACCTGCACCCATGGAACTCACCAAAGGAAACCCTCGGTTCTTTGCCCCCTCAATGAGGTGCATTTTTGGCGTAAAACTATCGATGCAATCCACCACGTAATCAAACTCATTTCCTTCAAGTAACTCCGTAATTTCGAAAGGCTCTAAAAATTTCTTGATAGCCTGTAACTTAAGCTTTGGGTTGATGGCCAGCAAACGCTCCTCCATCCAACCTGCCTTAGCTTGACCCACATTCAGTTGGGTGGCTGGGAGCTGCCGATTGACATTGGAGATATCCACTGTATCTCCATCCACAATGGTCATGGCCCCAATGCCGGATCGGGCAATAAACTCGGCAGCAAAAGAGCCTACTCCTCCAAGTCCTACTACGAGGACGTGTTTGGAAGCTAATTTTTCAAGGCCTTCACGCCCTACGATCAACTCGGTCCGGCTCAGCCAGGCAAATTCATTCATGAAATCTTTCTTTTGGAAATGGCATTCCAGTTGGCAATCACTTGGTCGGCAAGCTTTGCCACTGGAAGTTGCAAAAGTAGGGAAGCCGCTTGATAAATCGAATCAATTTCCACCCCCGAATCGTCGGTTTCAAAAAAGACTCGATCTAAAGGACATTGTGTCAACCATTGTACGGCGTTACTACTCGGCTGAAGTAGCTGCTTGCCGAAAGAAAAAAAAACGGGAAAGGGGAGCAGCTGCCTTGCCAACTCAGGCTTTTGATTCCAGCCATGCCAGAGGATAGCAGGGGGATTTTTCGTTGATTTCAGGTATTCCATCAGCAGGTCATGTGCCTTTACACAATGCAAAATTAGGGGGATTTCCAGCTGAGCCGCCAAGCTCGCTTGCGCATAAAAAGCAGCTTTTTGCAGCGAAATTTCAGGGCCCTTTAAACGGTCGAACCCCGCTTCCCCAATCGCCAAAACTTGCGGATTCTGGGCTGCGTCCAATTTGATTTTTTCAAAAGCAGCCTCCCAATTGGGAGCTACCTCCCAAGGATGAATTCCTACAGAAACAGGAATACCTACCTCTATTTTTACCCCTCCCGCCTGGAAGATGGAATGGAGCTGCCGCTCGCGATGTGTATGGAAATCCCAACAATGCATTTTCGAAGGTCGAAAAAATAAGCGAAAAACAGGACAGCACCAGAATGGCAAAGGATGCCTTTTCTATATCCGAACAGTATTTTATCCAAAATGGAACAAAAAAATCCCGAACGAACTGCTCGGGATTTTGAAAATCAACTTTCAACAGAAGTTTACTTCGCAGCAGCGTATCGCTTGCTTACTTCCTCCCAGTTAACCAAGTTCCAGAACGCCGCAATGTAATCTGGGCGTCTATTTTGGTAGTGTAGGTAGTAGGCATGCTCCCATACGTCAAGGCCCATAAGCGGGGTACCCGGGTTTTCTGACACATCCATCAAGGGATTGTCCTGGTTGGGAGAGGAGCACACGCAAAGTTCTTTTTTAGTGTCTACACAAAGCCAAGCCCAGCCTGAGCCAAATCGTGTAGCCCCAGCTTTGTTGAAGGTTTCTTTGAACGCATCAAAAGAGCCAAATTTTGCATCTATAGCAGCGGCTAGCTCCCCAGTAGGAAGGCCTCCACCAGCAGGAGATAAAATTTGCCAAAAAAGGCTGTGATTCCAATGACCACCGCCGTTATTTCTCACAGCCGCATTTGATCCTGCCACCTTCATCAGCTCCTCCAAGGATTTGCCTTCTAGGTCTGTTCCTGCGATAGCAGCATTTAAGTTAGTCACGTAAGCATTGTGGTGCTTTCCATGGTGAATTTCCATGGTTCGTGCATCGATATGGGGTTCCAATGCATTCAGTGCATAAGGAAGTGAGGGTAGTTCAAAAGCCATGAGTGTAGGTTTTATTGTGTAGTAAAGTTAAAAATTTTGTGTACTTTTTTATGTCTTCTAAACCAGACTTTTAGACAAAAAGTTCTTGTCAATCAAAATGTCTTTTTTCGCAAGTTTTTGAAAAATTGCAGCATAAGCTGCTCTGACTCCTCAGCCATCATTCCAGTAAACACTTTGGTTTTGGGATGGAGCATTTGGGAATTGCATTGGAGGTATCCTCTCTTGGGGTCTGTGGCTCCAAAGTAAAGTTCCCCTAGTTGCGCCCAGTAGAGTGCCCCTGCACACATGGGGCAAGGCTCCAGTGTAACGTACAAGCGGCATTCGTTGAGGTATTTTGCACCGAGGTAGTTGGCAGCGGCAGTGATTGCCAATACCTCTGCATGAGCAGTCACATCAGTCAACTTTTCAGTCTGATTGTAGGCTCGTGCAATCACTTTATTTTTTGAGACTACTACTGCTCCTACGGGTACTTCCCCTTCTTCAAATGCAATCTTTGCTTGCTTGAAGGCTTCATTCATGAAGTACTCGTGGGAGAAAATTTCCAAAGGCTTTAGAAATTAAAGACGGCGAAAATTTCTTCGCGAACCCCTTTATTGATCACCATCGCCAAGATTAAGGACACCACCAAACCTGCAAGGGCTTTCCACACGTCCTTTTTGGCCAATCGGAAGGCACGTTCTAGCCAAGCACCTCTACTTTTCGCCTTTCCATGCTTGCCCATTGCGATCGCAAACTCTCTTCCAGCCAAAAGTCCAATAAATACCCAAGTGGTACTCATAGGAACATTGTTGTACATTTTAAAATAGAACAAAATAACGGCGTAGACCAAGTCAACCATAGTGGCTGCTCGGACATCAGCAACGTTTGTTTTCTCATTGATGATGTCTTGAATTTTGTCCCCCTTCAGGAAAAAGATGATCCCTAAACCAAAGAATACAACTCCTGTGTAAACAACAAATTCAACAACATTCAACTGACGGGGCAAAAACACAGCAATATTAGCCGCATCCTGCATAATCCAAATTGCCCAAAGTGTTCCTGAAGTTATCCATTGCAAGACCATCCAGTAAGGTTTTGCCTCCCCTTTGAGGAAATTTTTTACAAAACGCTCTAAAACGTACCAAACAAGGATTGCTAATACGAAGGCCAAAACATAGCCATAAAAACTTTTGCTCATCACAGATACGATTGTTCCTGCCTTGTAGGTAAAAACATTGAGCAACAAAAAGGTGGTAGATACAGGCCACCTCATTCGGGTCATGATCAGCAAGACGATTGGGGCTGCTAGCTGTAGAAAGACAAAACTTTCGGGTGCTTTTTCTAATCCTGGGGTACTGAGTAGTTGGAAAGAAACATCCCCCTCGAAAACAAACCAACTGTAGGTAATTGTGATCACCCAAATCAATCCGATGAAAAGCCACAACCAGTACCATTTCGTCTTTTGATTGGAAACGATAAATGTCCCTATAGTCTGTATACTATCATTGGCAATGGCCGAATAGGCTGCGAGTGCAAATCCAAACCACATGGCCGCATAGGTGTATTCTGTAATAAATCCTGCTATAGAAATGAGGATTGCAAGCAGAATTAAATAAGGTCGCTCAGCTTTCGCCAAACTAAAAATCCCTGAAACTTTCTTTGAAATGAATTCTTGATTTATATTCTGGTCAATCGGCTGTTTTCTGGCCATGAGGTGAAATGGTTGTATGGTCTTCAAAAATAGATAAGATATTCCGCAACGTGTATTATTAAATTGTTAAACAAACGAAAAAATGCCCATTGACAAGAACTCCAAAATTGATTTCCGCAAAAAAAAGTCAATTTTTGCACTGAGTATTCTTTGAAATTTTACGGTTGAAAAGGTTCAAGTATCCCTTGCCCTTTTTCCCATTTCGGGTCCTCATCGCTTTTAACATGGAAAGCTTGGAAAATCCAAATCAACCTCCCAAACGTACGTTTTTAAACTATACCTGGGTAATTCTATCCCTATTGCTCTTTATTTTTGCCATTGATCTGCTGACGGTATCCATAGGAAAAGTCAACAGTGGACTGGCACTGGAAATTTTGCAGGCAACAAAAAATCCATTTATCAGCTTATTTATTGGCCTGCTAGTGACTGCTCTTATCCAGAGTAGCTCCACTGTAACAGCCAGCTTGGTGGCTATCGTAGCTTCGGGCAACCTTACGCTACAGCAAGCCGTGCCTATTGTCCTCGGCGCCAACATTGGCACCACACTTACTTCTACTTTGGTGTCCTTATCCTACCTTATGGATAATAAAGAATTTCGTAGGGCGCTTTCTGCAGGTATTTCTCATGATTTTTTTAACATCCTTACCGTAATTCTGCTTTTCCCATTGGAGATTTATTTTGGATTTCTCTCCAAAATGGCGGCACATATTGCCGGTTGGTTTGCTGCTGACAATTCCTTTGAAGGGCCAATTGTGTACAATAGGATGTTTACCAGGTCACTTTCCGAATGGGTAGATCTCCAAATAGACTCCACCCTAGTCACGGTAATTTTGTCCATAGCACTGGTGTTTTTTGCAATCAAAGTCCTGTCTACGGCCATGTACAAAACCTTTGTTAAAGATTCGTTTGAAGAAGTCAACAAGGTTATTTTCCAAAAAACAGGCCTAGCCTTTTTTTATGGCACTTTTTTTACTGCTGCGGTACAATCCAGTACTGTGACTACCTCCTTGGTAGTACCTTTGGTGGCCAGCAAAAAAGTGACGCTAGCAAAGGTTTTCCCCTTTATTATCGGGGCAAATATAGGTACAACTATGACCGCCGTGATCGCTTCTATCTACAAACCAGAAGCGGCAATTGCCTTGGCCTTGGTCCATGTCCTTTTCAATAGTTTTGGGGCACTGATATTTTTGCCCTTTGCGAGCATCCGAAAAATTCCAGTGTGGCTATCCAATTACATGGCAAAAATGTCGATGAAACATCGAGTGGTGGTGTTTGCCTATATTTTGCTCACCTTTTTTATCATTCCCTTTCTGCTGATCTACTTTACCACCAATTAAGCATTTCCCTTTCTCCATTCATCCATCAAGGATTTGGCAGAGCTCGTGCCCAAGCGATCAGCCCCTGCCTGAATCAGGGCTAAAGCTTGTTCGAGCGTTTTGATTCCTCCACTTGCTTTAATCCCAATCGTGGAAGGCAATACCTCCCGCATCAAACTGATGTCCTCCACCCTCGCTCCAGATGGGGCATAGCCGGTGGAAGTCTTTACAAAATCTGCTCCTGCATCTTGGCAAATCAAGCAAGCCTCTCGGATTTGTGCAGGACTCAAATAGGCCGTTTCAATAATCACTTTAAGGATCCTTTCCGATTCATGACAAACCTTGGCCAACTGCGCTAATTCTATTTTGGGCCAGGTCATTCCCGAATGAAAAGCGGTTTGAGACCAGACCACATCCAACTCGTCTGCACCGTTTTGAATCGCAGTCTTTGCTTCTGCTACCTTTGTTTCGGTAGCTTCATACCCAAAAGGAAAGCCAATCACAGTCACCACCTGTATGTCCTCTTCTTGCAGCTCTCGCTTCACTTTTTTTACCCAGAAAGGAGGTACACATACGCCAATAAATTGGGAATCAATCGCCTCAGCGATCAAAAGGTCAATTTCCCTTTCCGTAACGGTTGGCTTAAGCAAGGTGGATTCAAGGTACCGATTTAGTTTCATTGCTATGGATCAGGGGGTCTTGCTTACATAATCACTCAAATACATAAAATCCAAAGTCAAATTCCCATCTCTGGCAATGGTGGCCTTTTCCAAAATGGGTGAAATAGGTTTCCCCAATTCTGGGACAACCCATTCTCGAAGCTGTCTGGAAAACTCAGCCGAAGATTCTCGTGGAAGTTCGCATGGTAAATTATCAATTGCCATCACGGAAATACTGTGCTGACTTGCAAATGGAGGGAGCTCCTGATAGGTGTTTCTGTCCACATCATACACGGGAGCTAAAATCGTAGAAGCCCGATGCGTAGTGGGAATAGATCCATTGATATCACAGGTAATATCAGCAATTACAGAAATTGAAAAATTAGGAGATCGAATGGCCTCTAGCTCAAATAACCGAGGCGCTTTAGGGTCCCAATAGGCTGCAGCAATTAAAATTTCAGCCACTTCCGTAAAAGGCATAAATTGACTTTCATAGGCTTCTGGATTGGCATAAAAATGAGCTTGCTCATAACCCCCATCGGCAATCCTCCGCAAATAGTCGGCGGTGGAAAGGCAAGTAAAAACTGGTTCTTCGAAGTCATTTCGAAGAAAGTCCTGAGGTTCCACTTCCAGAATTCCTAAGATTTCTAAGATTTCTAAAGCCCCTTTTCCTACTCTTCCGCTACCAGTTACTATAATTTTGATTGGAGGAAGGGCCACCTTCTTCAACTCTATTTTTAGATCTTCCAGATCCTTACAAGATGAAGCTCTTCGTAATTCAAAAAGACCCGTCTTCTTTCCATAAGTCCAAAAAGCATTGTAAGCCCCCACAACACCGGCCCATCGCCCGAAGGCAACTACCCGTTCTCCGGCTGGATTTTTCAATAGCTCATAGTCTATCAGGCGGATGGACTTCGCCAAGATGGCTTGCA
>Ga0114975_10001051_pt1 | contig 20076 bp, 18 predicted proteins | sample S_130626_EF_Meta_FD_87031 | JGI IMG/M metagenome (GOLD analysis project Ga0114975, IMG submission 87031) | Freshwater microbial communities from Lake Simoncouche, Canada to study carbon cycling - S_130626_EF_MetaG | ecosystem: Environmental > Aquatic > Freshwater > Lake | place: Lake...
AAACATCTAGTCTCTGAGCCTTCCCCATACTCTTACCATTAGCGAGGTTAGGGGCTTGGTTGCTGATTATCCAATCCATTCACGTTTTTACCTTTGGGTTCGTCAATTAAACGAGTTCCTCACGAATGTTTCCATATGTGAGTGGTAGTGAAGGCTCTAAGGAAGTTCCAGCAGTTTGGATACGTTGCCATTCCAATATATCTAATATAAATTGTCTTGCTCTATTTTTTATTTGCTCTATTGTTTCATATTTTCCTACAAAAGTTGTTCGCATTTTATTAAGGGTTACTCTAACATATTCATAACCTAATGTATTATTTTTAATGGTTAAAATATATTTATCAATATTATTACTATCAATATTAACATCTTTATATTTTTCAAATCTATTAACAGAATGTTGTTTTTGGACTCTCTTCATTTCATTTAGTCTAAATTGTGGATTACTTTTATAGTCTTTCAAACGTTTGGAAATCAGTTGTTTTGTTTTTTCACTTCTTTTTAGATTTGGATTTATTGACAAATCTATTTTTGGCTTAAATACTTTTTCCAAAACAACCTTTTTACCTTTTTCAAAACCACAACTTTGGCCACCATTTGTTAAATTATAACCATTTGGAAATCTCGTATTTAATTCATAAATAAATTTTACTTCATAAATATCTAAATCATTTACGTCGCAAGAATATAATAATTCGCATTTAAAATTTTCAGCACCATATTTATTAATCGTACTATTCAAATAAGTACACGAACAATTATTATTAATTCTACTTGCTTCATTTAAATGTTTTTTAAATCTTCCAATATGTCCAAATGGTCTATATTTTCCTCTATTTAAATAATGACTTCTAGTTTGTCCAACATACATTTTATTTGTTATTAAATTTGTTATTTTATATATTTCACCAATAATTTTATGCGAATCTTCTTTTTCTAGTAATTCATCCATTATATATTTAAGCAAGAAACATTTATATTATTTTATATTTAAATGACTAGGTGATTATATTAATTCTAATTGAATTAGTAGATATTACAACGTTTTCCTTATTAAGTATTATCTACAACTTAACAAGCGGTCACCTGTTGGGGACAAGATAAATCTGCACATTTAAAGTTTATCCCCGTCAAAATCCGCGTTGTACGGTTTTGTGTCAGCCACATTCATTCTAAACGTGTCGCCACGTTTCATAATTTTAGCAATATGACACATCATGCTCATACGATGTAAAGTAGGTTGCCTATTGAAGAGAATAGCATCCCCATCCATCATATGTCTGTGCACAATATCGCCTTCTTCAAGCACAATAGAATTACGGTCAATATTACGCAAAGTAATTGACTCACCATTCTTCTTTTCCAAAATCTTCGCACCAGGCCATTCATCAGGCCCATTCTGTACCAATTTTGTCAAAAATGCCTTGTTCAATTTGTTAACAGTAACAGGTTTGGTAATATTTTTAGCAATTTTCAAAGGAATTCCCAATTCACGAATTGAAATATTGGGATCCGCTGTAATAACAGAACGAGCACTAAAGTCCACACGTTTTGCCATTAAATTGCCTCTCATACGTCCACCTTTACCATTCAAACGATCTTTAATTGACTTCAATGGACGGCCAGAACGCTGTGCAACGGATGCAACACCAGGAATCTTGTTATCCACTTGTGTAGACACATAGTATTGCAGCACAGTAGTCCAATCATCAATCACATTAGCAGGAGCATTGTTTTGTATTTTTTCCTGTAACGTTTTGTTTGTTTTAATAATATTCACCAAAATATGACTCAAATCATCTTCCGATCGTTGTTGAGCATCATGTTTAACAGATGGTCTCACAGCCGGAGGCGGCACAGTCATAACTTGACAAATCATCCAATCGGGTCTAGACCAAATAGGACTGAATCCCATAAAAGATACGTCTTCGTCGGCTATACGCTTGAATATTTTTAAAACCATTTCAGGTGTCACTTTAATAACAATATTTTCAGTTTCCGCATTATTACTAACCCATTCAGCATAAATAGTTGCTAAACCTTCCTTTCTAATTTTAGTTGGCTGAAGGCAACCACAACCATCTTCAGTATCTTCACCACATCTCTTTATAGAACTAACTAATTTAAATACATATTTCCACCTGTTTTCTCCTTGTAAATTTAAAGCTTGTTTATATTTTTGTTTGCTAATTAATAATTTGCTGCATTTAAAACAGACACATCGTAAGCATTTTAGAATAGTACTCAAATATTGTATATAAAATACAGGACGCGCTAGTTCAATATGACCAAAATAGCCTGGGGTTGACATATAGTCTAAACCGTCAGTAGGACATATTAGACCGGCCTCCAATACACCCATACGAGGATCAAACAAGCCACCAATAACTGGTTTATTATTAATATATGTATCTCTGCTTGTAATTTCAGCTACCGAACCCTTCCTGATTTCATCCGGAGATAAAATACTAAACTGAATTCCAATAATTTTAGAACAATTAGTGGAATTATTACTCGCAATAGTATTTCTCGGCATCTTCTTTTGTTTATATAAATATATTTAGATTGTTTTATAATCAATTTTATTTTAAACACAAAAATATTTATTAATTTTGCGGAAATTATTTAAAAGATATTTAATACATCTAATATATAAATTATGTCTGTATGCGATAAACCCCAAGGACGTTTAGGCAATGCAATATTTAGATATTTGGCTAGTAGTGTTTTTTCTATTGTTTATAACTTGGAAAGAAAATATGATATTCAGTCAAATGAAAATACTTTTCTTGTTACTGATTTTAACTTTATACACTGGAAAGATTATGTTTTATCTGCGGGCATACCAGATAATTTATCAAGAAGTCTAAACTATGTATTTCAAGGTTTTTTTCAACATGAAGATATTTTAAAAAAATATAAAAATGAATTAATTAAACATATAGAAAATAACCCTGAAGATTTAATCATAACAGATGGGAATGTTGGAAACATTAATGAATTTAATTATCCTCAAAAAGCATATAAAGCAATCAATTTATTAAAACCAATTACAAATATTAATAAAAATTATGAAATAGTTGTTCATTTACGCTTAGAGGATTTTATAACTTTAGACCTATCAATGAATCCTGAATCATTGAGTAAAATACTAGATGTCTATAAAGACAAACAAATTTGTTTTGTTGTTAATAAAATCACAACAAAATTAGAAGAAAAATATATAGATTTTTTCATGAAAAGATATAATATAGTTTTAGAATCAAATGATGTTATTACAGATTATCATATTATGAAAAATGCTAAAATTTTATGTTGTTCTTGTTCAACATTATCATGGGCGGCTGCATTTTTTTCAGAAACGGTTGAATTAGTTTATTTTCCAAATTATGAATATACCGACGGTAATGATGGTCGTTATCATGAAAGATTTAAGAAACCAATTGAAAATACAGTTTTATATGATTTTGATAAATGTTCTCAAGAAACATTAGAAACTATTTTATCGTAAATATAAATTGGTTTTTATTTTTTTATTGTAGTTATATATACATCATTAAAATGGGAAAAGGTAAAATTAGTGTAAAAAATAATAATGCAGCTCCTAATAATGGAGGTATTATGGGATCTGGTATTTTTGGAATGTTTGGTTCAACCGTTCATTGTGATGCAAATAGTAATTCGTTCTATTGTTCTATCACAAAACTAGTGAATCTAATTATAATGTTCTTCTTTTTAGCCATGGTATTTTATTTGCTATATGTAGCATTTAATTATTTTACAAAAGGTAAAAAATTTGCAGGACGTAAAAAATAATTATTTATTAAAAATAAAATTGATAATTATTTAAAAATAAATTAAAATATTAATACAAAACAAAATGACAAGAGAAAACTCAAATAAATTATCTGCAAAAAAAGAACAAATGAAAAAATCAACTAAGAAAATTGAAGAACTTTCAAAAAAAAAAAAGCAACACGTTGATTCTGATGACGAAGGAGATGATTTCATTAGTGAAAGTGACAGTGACGAAATGGATGTTCATGAATATAGAAAATTCTTATCTAAAATATTTCCTTCAAAACATTTAGATAAAAAAATTGCAGCAGGTGAAAAAATCAAAAAAATATACGAAAAACTTCAAGAAGATGATGAGGAAGAATGGGAAACAGATGAAGATGATGAAGATGAAGATGAAGAGGATGAAAATCAAATTATCACTCGTTCAAAAGGAAAGACTAATGCAAAATCAAAAACAAATTCTAAAGATAAGAATAAAGGTAAAGAAACCTCTAAATCAAAAAATGATAAAAAATCAAAGAAATCAAAAAAGGTTGTTGAAGAAGAGGATGATTATGATGATGATGAAGAAGATTACGATGATGATGATGACGATGATGACATAGAAATCAAAGGAAGTGAAAAATTAAACATCATCTTTACAATTGGTGGAGCAGAAGACGAAGATGAATGGGATGAAGATTATGATTCCGAAGAAGATGATGATGATGAAACCGAGGATGAGGATATTTCAGTTTCATCTGCTTCATCAAGTGAAGACGAAGCAGACGAAGAAGAAAATGATAACGATGATGAAGATGAAGAAGAAGATGAAGAAGAAGTTATTATCAAAAAATCAAAAAAAAGTAAAAAGGGATTGACGACATATAAAGGTAAGGGTAAACAATTGTCTAAAAAGGAAAAAAATATTGAACATGAAGGTAAAAATGAAAATTTAATTGAAAAATTAAAAAATCTTCTTAAAAATGGTGATAAAGCAAATAACGCCGTTGACAACAATGCTGAAAGCAATAATACAAATGATTCAGTATTGGACAAATTGAAAGAATTATTATCCCAAGAAAATAATAATAAATTATTGCAAAAATGCATTGATGTTTGTGAAGATGATATCAAAAAAACGAAAGCAAAACAAGAGAAAAAAATGACAAAACAAAAGGCAAAAAACGGTAGAATTTTCCGAAAAATAATCAAAGATAAAAATACCATGAATGATTACAAATTTTTTGAAAATCTAGAAATAGATAATCAAAAGAAAATCATCAAAGAATTGAAAGAAATCAATAAATTAACCCGTATTGAAAAACCATATAGAATGACATTATTAGAATCTGAAATTCCAACTTTATTCAAAGGTGCCGCAATGAAAAAAATTAATTCTTTGAAATATATGGAACCTGGTAGTGGTGAATTTTATAAAATCAAAAACTGGGTTGATACTTTTATGCGCATTCCATTTAGTAATTTTGAGTCACTGCCATTTAGTATTGAAGATGGTGTAGATAAATGTCATGAATTTATGGAAAACGCTCAAAAAACATTAGATGATGCTGTTTATGGATTAAATGATGCCAAGATGCAAATTATGCAAATGTTAGGCCAACTCCTTACCAATCCAAAGGCGATCGGTACAGCAATCGCAATTCACGGCCCACCAGGTACTGGTAAAACTTCCCTTGTAAAAGAGGGTATCAGTAAAATTTTGAACAGACCTTTTGCGTTCATCGCACTCGGTGGTGCAACAGATAGTAGCTTTTTAGAGGGTCATTCTTATACATATGAAGGTAGTACATGGGGTAAAATAGTTCAAATTTTAATTGACAGTAAATGCATGAATCCAGTCATTTATTTTGATGAGTTGGATAAAATTAGTGACACACCAAGGGGGGAAGAAATCGCAGGTATTTTGACACATTTAACAGATACAAGTCAAAATAGTCAATTTCATGACAAGTATTTTGCAGAAATTAATTTTGATCTAAGTAAATGCTTATTTATATTCAGTTACAATGATGAATCAAAGGTCAACCCTATTTTAAAAGATAGAATGTACCGCATTCAAACTAAGGGTTATAATCAAAAACAAAAGACTCAAATTGCTAACAGCTATCTATTGCCAAAAATCCGTGAACAAGTTCGTTTTAATAATGATGAAATTGTTATTCCAGATGAAGTTATTCAATATCTGGTAGACACTCATTGCAATAAAGAAGACGGTGTTCGTAATTTGAAACGTTGTTTGGAAATAATCCATACAAAATTGAATCTTTACCGTTTGATGAAACCAGGAACCAACTTGTTTGAAGAAGATATGTCAATTAAAGTTGAATTTCCATTGACAATTACAAAAGATACTGTAGATAAATTAATTAAAGTAAATAAGGAAAACGTTTCCGCACTTTATAACATGTATGTTTAATTATTTATGTAAATAACTTTATGAATTTAACATTTTTTATATTATGACTAAAAATGTTAAATATGAGCTTATTATTTAGTTTTTCTATGACTCTTTTTACTCTTCCTACTTCTTCTCACCCTTCTAGTCTTTCTACTTTTTTTCGCTTTTTGGTTGCGTTTTGTTTTACGGCGTCCACCCCATCTTCCACTATTAAATAAAGTATTCGTAACTTCTGGTCCACTTGGTGGGGGGCCTTTTAATCTAAGAATAGCATCATTGCCTGTTTGCCCAAATTTTCTATCAAGTTGGCTCATTACGTGTTCTTCATTTCTTCCTTGCGTTGCTGTCCCTGATCTTCGTGATTCTGAATCTCCGTGTGTCTCCGCTACAGAATTATTATTACTAAAATCTACCCTCCTAGACATTTTTATATTATATAAAAATATAAAAAATTATATTATATAAATAATTTAAAAATTTTTTTACAAATTTTAATAAATAGTGTACAAAATGAATCTAGATTATTTATTAAAAATGAAAAACGAGAATGATTACACCATCGCTTATTTAAAAGAAATAAATAATAATTATGCAAAAATGAAAGAAGAAACAATTTTAAATTTAATTGATACCAGTTTGAATGTTAACGAAGATGTTTTACAATATAACAAATATATAACTGAAATAAATGCGAATTTAAATCAACAAGACGAGCATTTAAAGCAGTTGATTTTTTTAAATGAAAAAATACGAAGTAAGCTAATATCCATTTGCAAACATGAATGGATAACAGATTTAATAGACATAGACCCTGATAGATCACAAACAATTGAATATTGCAAAATTTGCAAAACCAACAGATACTAGTGCTTTTTTATAAGCTGGCTTTAAGCCAATTGGTGGATTTATTATATTAACTGTATTTTTTTTTCCAAAAGTATTTTGGGATTTTCAAATTTGGACATTTTTTTTGTCCATTTTTCAAAAATCCAAAAAGGTCTTGGAGAAAATTTAACTTTGTGACCATATTTTAATTTTATCGTGTGGTTACCAAAAAAATAATTTGAGTTTCGTTAGCATAAATTTTTGTTATTTTTCAAAAAAGGGATTTAGATGTAAAATTTGTTCTATAAGTAATATAGAATATTAGAATGTTTTTTACACCAAAAAACGCCGTTTTATTAGATTGTCAATTTTGTAACTTCAAATGCTGTAAAAAAAGCGATTGGGTAAGACACGTAGCAACCCAAAAACACTTACATAGAACAACAACCGTTAATTTAGAACAAAAAAACGCCGATCAAGACAAAAAATTTGTTTGTAAATTTTGTCAAAAAAGTTACAAGGCGAGAAATAGTCATTGGTATCATGAGAATAAATGTGAATTTAATACTGGAAAATCTACTAATATAACAGATGAAAATATACATATAACAACACAACAACCACAAACAGACATTCAAGCTTTAACAGGTCTTATTTTTGAAATGGTTAAAAGTAATACAGAATTACAAAAGAGCATATTTGATATTTGCAAACAAGGTCAGACCAATTATACATCCAATATTAGTAATAATAATTGTAATAATAAAACGTTTAATCTGCAATTTTTTCTGAATGAGACATGCAAAGACGCGATGAATATTATGGACTTTGTAGAATCGGTAAAATTACAGGTATCTGATCTAGAAAACGTAGGAAAAGTCGGTTATATTGAAGGAATATCCAATATAATCATTAAAAATTTAAAAGAAATGGACGTAGAAAAACGACCCGTTCATTGCACAGATCAAAAGAGAGAAGTCATGTATGTAAAAGATGAAAATATATGGGAGAAGGAAGATGAAACAAATAAGAAATTACGAAAAGCGATAAGAATGATTGCACATAAAAATATTTGCATGCTCAAAGAGTTTAGAGATAAATATCCAGATTGCGAAGAATATGATTCCAAAAAGAATAGTCAATATAATAAAATAGTATATGAAGCCATGGGAGGAAAAGGAGATGATGATTATGAAAAAGATACCAAAATAATCAAGAAAATTGCCAAAAATGTCACAATAGATAAGAATATAGATTAATTACCATACAGTATCCGTGTTTTTCCACCACATACCATCACCCTTTTTAACATTATAAACGGATCTAAAAATTTGAGAACGTGACAAAGGCACATTGCATCTATATTTATCCAATGGATGGGGATTTGTTTTTAACTGTGCAGAGAGAGCCTTTTTGGATACTTTTTGCTTTTGTTGGAATGCGTAATAAATATAGAAAACTTCATAAGAAACATATCTAATAGGAATTAAATCATTATTATTATCCTGATAGTCTTTTAAATATCTATTGCATATAGCCATACCAGATATATCAGCTAAATCTTCACCAATACCAATAGAAGCATCAAATTTAATACCATCTCTCGCAGCAAACTCCTCGTATTGTTCAACAACATCATTCTGTATAGCCTTGAATTTCTTTTTATCTGCGTCGGTCCACCAATCATTCAAATTCCCTTCTGCATCATATTGACTACCCCAATCATCAAACCCGTGCGACATCTCGTGGCCAATAGTAAAACCCAAATGGGCCAAATTATATTCTATACCACGTTCATCTAAATCAACAAAAGGTTTTTGGATATAACCCAAGTTAATATAAATGCTATTTTTGGACGGTGTATAAGATGCATTTACGATATAAGGTTGATTTCCTGTTAATTTTAATGGATACTGTGAAAAATCAACAAAAGGTAAATCAATCACGTCTTTACCTTCTAAATCAATAAATTTATCATGTCTCCATTTACTAATTAAGAATATATTGTGATACAATGAATGATTATAATCTAATAAAGGATCTTCTCTTACTGTTTCAGGATAACCAACAACAAAATTTAATTTTTTTAATTTATATAATGCATATTTTTTTGTAGAGGGTGATAACCATGTATTATTTGTCATAATTCTATGGAATACTAATCTCAAATCATTACATAGTATTTTAACGTATTCTATTTTTGCAGGATCCGAATGTTTTTCAACATATTTTTGAGATAAGAAACTGTCAAATGGTATTGACATATATAAAGACGAACTAACCGCATTTGTTCTATTGATAGCCTCTTGACCACGTTCAAATTTACCAAAGAAATTATAGTATAATTTTTCCCATTTTCTTGTAATTCTACAAAAGGTTTGTAAATAAATATATATCCAATAACATTTCCATTTTTCAGAATTCCAATTTTTTAAAAATAACTCAGTACCACATTTCAAATAATTCAAACTAGAAGTAATAAAAAAATCAGGTGTATTTTTGAAGCCCAATTGTTTTGAAAATTCATCCCAATCAAAATCATATTTTTCTAATGCTTCTTTTTTAGTAACCTTATTGTAACTTTTTTCATTTTTCGTTATATCTTGACAACCCAGAATATTGAATATTTCAACTTCAACCTCATAAACATCGTCTGTATTATACCCATGGTTCGTTCCTAAACATAATTCAAATACATTCTTACAAAATTTTTTAAATTGATATCTATAATTTTTTTTATATTCTACGTTTGTTCCATCATCATAATAAACATTTAAATCTAATAAAATGAATTGATGTGGATTAATATAACTTCTAAAAATAGTAGAATTTTTATCATCAGGACTAATCATAAAAACAAAAGGGGCTAAATAATTATAAATATAGCTTTGATTTATATGTGCCAATAGTTTCCACGGATTTCCTTCCTTGATGATACTTTCAAACGAAGAAATAGACTCTTTAGCTTTCATTTTACTGTCATTGATTGAATTCATATTGATGACAGAATAATAATAGTTTTTCATAATTTTTGCAAGTTTTGTATTATTGTTTTTCATATAATCCATCATAATATCGTGTAACTCATGATACACTTTATCTTGGGTTAGTCTAAAATCATCAACCTGAACAATATATTTTTGTTGTTTTTCAAGTTCCACGTCTTCCAGCCACTTGTAATTGATATAAGAATAAAAGTCATTTTCTGGTGTAATAGAAGAAGGTGCAAATTTGGATAATAATAGTTTTGTAAATTTATGTGTAGATAAATTATACAATTTATTTGTCTTGAATTCATTTTGATATTTTTTTTCAAAAGCTTTTAGACCAATTGGACAATTTTTTCTTAATATTAACTCGTTGCCTTTTAATTTATAACGAACTTTTTTTGTCAAATTATTTTTGTTTTTATTACTATGTTTATTTGATAGATTTTTATTGGTTTTTACCATTTATATCTCTTATATATTAAAAATAAAAAATATAAATATATCTATATTACTAAAGTATAAATGTATTTTTTTAGAGTTGTATTTTTCCCTTTATACATCACATTACTATCTTCAAATTTAGGATTAGTAATATCCAAATATTTAAATTTAACAGAACAACAAGAATGGAGTGAGTTTCTAAATTTTCAACAAAAATATAATAAATATTATGATTCCTTAGAACAGTTTGAATCTCGTTTTGAGATATTTCGCGACAATTTACAAATAATTCTCTCTCATAATTTACAGAATAATTACAATTTTACTTTGCATGTAAATCATTTTAGTGATTTAACACCAGAAGAGTTTAAAAAATATTATGCTAATGGTTTAACGGAATCAAACAGATATGGTTGTAAGATGTTTTCTTCCAATGATGTAGATATTATGGATGATCTACCTATTTCAATTGATTGGAGAAAAAAAGGCGCTGTTACTTCGGTAAAAGATCAAGGGCAATGCGGAAGTTGTTGGGCATTTTCTTCAACTGCTGCAACTGAAGGTGCATGGGCAATTTCTACAGGTAATTTAATTGATTTATCAGAACAAGAATTGGTTGATTGTGCAAATGGTTTTAATTATGGAAGTCATGGATGTAGTGGTGGACAAATGGATGGTGGTTTTAAATTTATAATTGAAAACGGATTATGCAGTGCAACACAATATCCATATGTATCTGGAACAATCAAAACAGAAGATTCCTGTCAAACTAAAAACTGTGGTAGTGTTATTGAAATTACAAAGGGTTCATGTAACGACGTTACGCCTAATGATGAACTTTTACTAAAATTTGCTGTTTCTCAACAACCGGTTGCTATTGCAATTGAAGCCGATACACGTTATTTTCAATTTTATGCAGGAGGTATTTTGGATTCTGTTGAATGTGGAACAAAATTAGACCATGGAGTTTTGATTATTGGTTACGGAGAAGATGATGGGAAAAAATATTGGTTGGTCAAGAACTCTTGGTCAAGCAGCTGGGGTGAAGAAGGTTACGTTAAAATTGCACGTACCGATTCTAGAAATAACGAAGGAATTTGCGGTATTGCAATGTCGCCAAGTTTTATCCAATTCCACCTTTAGAAAAGGTGGTGCCAAATCCCTTAATTGTTTTTATATAATTTTTTCTTTGTGAATATTATAATGCCTGTTTATAATATTCACAAAGCTCTTTTTTCTAAAAGACAAGGTAAATGTAAAGGAAGAAAAAATAAAACTTGTAAAACTTCTAAAAAAAAGTGTCTTTGGGCACACGGAACCAAGCGTTCATTTTGTAGAAAAAGAAAGTCAATTAGACGACGCACTTAAATACTTATTTATAAAAATATTAAGTATTTAGGGTTTACACAATATAATTTAATTTAATATTCAGAGTAAGGAACATTATTTGAACCACGAGTTATCAAGTAGTTATATGTGGAGGAATTCATACATGCACAGCCCATACTACTCGAAAATGCAGTCGGACAACATTCAGGACTGAATGGCATATTATCAAACAAGGAGAGTTGGCCTTCTGGTAGAGGCAATGTTTGATTAGGGCGATCAATAATAGCTTGAGCGGCTTTTGGAATAGGCTTTCCAGGGAAGATAGTTAGGTCTTGTCCTCCCCATTTAGTTGTATCCAAATAGGTAGTTTGTGTAAGTGGGTAAGAAGCAGATTCACCGTAGTTGGTGTTAGCACCTACAAATGATTCTTTACCAGCATTTTTTTTTGATCCACTTGATGTAGAATTAGCACTACTTGATGCAGGCACTGGTTCAGCGCTGTCAGGAAGATCAACATTATCAGGGAGAGCTGGTGCAGGGAATGGTTGTGTTAAATTATTATTTTCCATTCCTTCTTTTTTTTTAAACACATTTACACATCCACAAAGAGTATGAAAAATTAAAATTAAATAAACAACACCAATTAGAATTAATACTTCCAAATTAAATTTAAAACCGAAAATAGAAATATCCATTATACATATTTCATAGATAATAATTTTGCTCTATATTTATCTAAAAAAAGGTCAATACAAGAATTATAATCATAAAATTTGATTCCGTTTATATTAAAAGTTTTACAATCGGTTAATAAATGATATAATTTATCGTCTCTTTTATTTTCTATCTTAAAATTTTTATATTTTTTATCTAAATCCAAAGTAGAAGTAAGCCCCAATGTTTTATCACAAATATTCAAATTTGACCCACCATTGATGAATCTATTTTTTGCTAAATTATAAATAGCTTGTTCAATCAAATTTGACCCATCTATTTCAACATAGCCATAAACTCTCTCTCCATTTTCAAGAACGTCTCCTATAGAAACATTTTTAATATTTTTTATTACTCCATTTTTTAATTTGATTTCTGTATGATATTCAAAACCTCCGTCTAAATATCTATGTATATCTAAATTATTTACAATTAAGTCGTCCATACTATAGTTGAGGGTTTTGTTAAAATTGAACTTTACATTTTTTATTTTCACATTTTTAATTTTATCTAATTCATCGTCGTAAATTTCATCCCAATCAGTAAATATAATATTATTAATTTCAATAATCTTATTTTCAGTGTTAATACAATATAAATAAGGTTCACTGTAATTCTCTATTTTAATGGCATTAGGATGTTCATCTACGCGTATCCATTTGTTATCGTGTTTTATAATATGAGAATCTGAAACCACAACATCATTCAAACTATACATAATTGAACCTTTACTTTCTACCACAATTTTTGATGTAATCAAAGTATTATTACTAAGCTGTTCTCCTACTTCTAGTTCACTAATTGTTTTACAATTTCCGTCATTCATCCTTAATTTAGTATTTTTATCAAAACATTTCAAACTGGGTGTTTTTAATCCTGGAATTGATAATCCAGTGTCAATACCCATTACTTTGGTCATAAATGTTAATATTACTGCCAAAGGTATAGATATAGCAACAAATGTAGCTGTACTTGCTATAGCAGTTCCCCATGTAAAAGGAAATAACCAAAAAATAAAAATCATTGCAGCCAAAGCTATTAAAATTGTAATAATAAATTTAACAATTAAACCTAAAGCAGACTTTAATGTATACATTACACCTAATGTACTTAATACACCAGTAACCATTGTCCCTTGAACTTTGACCATAAAATCTTTGAATTTTATGATAATTTCTTGTATGGGAATTATAACATTTAATAATCTACCCATAATTTCTTTAACCACTGTAATGAAAAAAGTTCTCACTTTATTTGACATTGCCCTACTATCATTGATAGCATCTTTCATATAATTCACTAGTACTGTACTTGAGTTTGTTATGAAAGATATTGGTTCTAGAGCATTACCAGAGATAGACTTTAATATATTTTGCATACAATAATCAAAATTTTGTTTAGTAAATTCATTAAAGCTCATATTATCTGGTTTATTGATAAAGCCTGCTATAGGAATTACATGTGGTTTACATCGTTGAATTGCCCAATCTTCTTTTATTTTTTTTATGTTTGTAAGAGCAATACAAGAAGTTATTAAAAACACTAATAAAATTGTAATTATAATAAAAAGAATTAATGAGCCTCCATAATGATCAAAATAAGATAAATTGTCATATTTTTTTTTAATATTATCTAACCCTTTATTTGCTATATCTGTTATATCCATATATTCTATAATTATATATATAATATATGGATAATATTGATTTCATTTTCAAATTTATATTTATGCTAAAAAAGTTTTGATAAAATGATCTTCCCAATCCCAGAAGATCTCATTACCAATTTGTATATTATGATCATTTGTAATTAAACAACTGAACCAATCTGTTTGAATATCGCATTTTTCTGCTTTTTCATAGTTTTCAACTCTAATATATTGTTTCTTTTTTGTGTTATATACTAAATGTGACCCGGTAACATAAATGTCTTCGTTATCAACACCATTTCCTTTGATTATATAAAACGGTATTTTATCTTTTGTATTGTCTATTTTCATAGTAGATTCAACTATACTACCATTTTCTAAAACGGCACCTAAATGAATATCCTTGATTTCTACAATAGTTCCATCCTTTAATTTTAATTTTGTATTTGGATGGAAACATTTACCAAGTGTTCTCACCATTTGTCCTGGAGGACCATTCCATGCACTATTCATAGTTTTAACACTTCCGTCAATTACGTACATAAGAGTAACTATAATACCAATTGTCTTCCCCATTATATCTTTAATCCCAATTGTTATTCTTTGAAATTCAATAACTAAATTTAAAAATACTCCAAAAACAGATTGAATGATAGAAACTGAAAAGGTTCTTATTTTGTTAAACATTGCTCTAACCATATTTATTTCATTTGTAAAACTAGATAATGTTCCAGTTAAAGAACTTGTTATATAAGTTATTGGTTGTAATAAATAACCCATAAAATTAGATTGGGTATTTTGAATGCAGTAAATAAAATCTTTTTCAACATTATCTGACAATGGCATATACAATGGATTACATCTATATTGAGGCCAATTTTTCTTAATTTCTTGCATTGAATTAAGATAAAATGCTGCTGCAATGAATATCGCAAATGCTAAATTTATATATATAAAATTTACCCAATTTTTTCCTGATGGCATAGTTATAAGAGTATTAACTTATATTATTATTATATAATTATTCAAATTTTTTCACTATTTATTTGAATAATTTGGTTATTTTTTATGTTTTGAATTTCTATATTTTCTGGTTTTATTTATTTTAAGTTTTTTAGTTTTTGTAGAACGTCTACTAGTTCTCTTTTTTTTGCTCATTTTCATTCCTTTTTTTTTATTTGTTTTATATTTTTTGCCTCCACTATAACATCCCCATTGATATTGATTTGTATTTGTATTCATATGTACAGCAGAATATCCACCCATTTGCGTTGCATATTTGTCAAAAACAGAATTAGCAGCATTTTGTGTACCAATACTAGCATTTTGTTGAATAATACTGTTTGGAACTTGATCAGGACCACCTTGTGGAGTATATTGCATATTGAATTGAGCAACTGGTATGGCAGCAGCGCCTCCACGTTTTTTTTTCAAATATCTACCTCCTCCTATACTTCGCAAAGATTGTAGTTTTAAAGTTGCTGCATTAGATTCTGCGATGGCTGAATCTCTTGGATTACCTGCTAGCATTCCTTTTTGAGTAGGCAATAACAAACCAGGAACATTATTGCTTGTATTACTACTAATATTATTACTCATATATAAATAATAATATTTTAAATTGAGTTCAATTTAAAAATAATTATTCTTATTTAAGATATATACAATAAAGATAATGGATACAATGGACGAAAAACAAAGACTACATCTACAAAAGATGATTTCCGCGAATAACGTAGAAGATCAAACCGAATCAATACGTAGATTAAAACATAGCGTTATATTAAGAAATGATTTAAATAATATGGTATTAATTAAAGCTAAATATCGCAATGATCCAGATAAAATACATTTTGAATGCATGAATGAATGTAATTTTTTATTTACATACTACACTGACATTTATAACAAAGTTAGGAAAGATGAAATTGATATTCATATATTGCATCAATTTTTAGATGTATTAAAAAAAATAGAGGATGGACACCTTGACCAACATGAAGGTTCATTTCAAGTAGGAACACTTTTGAAAAAATTATATGTAGATAGTGCATTGAAAAAGGCTGAAAAATTAGACGAAGAAAATAAAACCAACAACAAAGAGGAACAACCGTCAAAACCATCTGTTCAAATCAATTGGAAACAATTCAAGAAAATTAACAAATAAATCAATAAATATCAAAAAACTTTCGTTCGTAATATTTTGCATCTATTCCGCATAAGATTTCATTATTTCTACAAGTCGCAGCTAAATAAAATAATTGTAATGCTCTATAGGTATTATAACCACTGTTAGTGTTGTTAGTGTTATTAGTGTTATTAGTGTTGTTAGATCTTATATAATGAACCAATGGTGGTTTATAATATTGTCCAATAATTTGCCTATTTCTATTTTTAGGCTTCATAAATTTGGAACACCTGCTAAACTCATATGTTTCATTTTCTATAAAATATTTACAATTTTTACATGATTTTGTATGGATGTTTTTCTCTTCAAAAGACGCAATGGTTCTATCAATTAAATGAATATAAGAAAAACATTGTGTGAATAATGGAAATAATAAAAATAAATAATAATATTTTACGATCATGATGTTATTATTTATTTTTATATCTATAAATTTTTAAATTGTTATCATAATAATTATAATTTGAAAAAGGTTAAATGTTATTTATTATAAATAATAAATAACATATGTCAAAAAAATATTCAACTACAAAAACTCTTTTAATTGTAGAATCTCCTGCAAAGTGTAAAAAGATTGAAGAATATTTAGGACCAGGATATAAATGCATTGCAAGTTTTGGTCATTTGAGAGAGCTCCCTTCTCTCTCCAATATTAAAATAGAAGATGGTTTCAAACCTACTTATCAAATTATAAACAATGCTTTGAAGAAAAAGCAAATAGACCTATTACGAAAAGAAATTAAAAATGCGGATGAGGTCATCATAGCGACAGACAATGATAGGGAAGGTGAGGGGATTGCATATCATTTACTAGAATTATTCAACTTACCGTCAACAACAAAACGTATTGTTTTTAATGAAGTAACTGAAAAAGCATTACAACAAGCTGTTAAAATCCCGCGAACGATTGATATGAATATGGTTCATGCACAACAATCGCGACAAATATTGGATTTATTAGTTGGTTTTAAAATAACACCTATGTTGTGGAAATTTATATCTCAAAATTCGGAAAAATCACTTTCGGCGGGTAGATGTCAAACACCAGCGCTACGATTGGTTTATGACAACCAAAAAGAAATAGATAATGCTGATAATAAAAAAGTATTTAATACGACAGGTTATTTCACTAATATGAATCTACCTTTTGAATTGAATCATCAATTTGAAAAAGAAGATGATACGATAGAGTTTTTAGATAGAACGGCAGATCATAGTCATATTTATAATTGTTCACAACCAACAAAGGTATATAAACAGCCGCCAGAACCTTTTACGACAAGTAGATTGCAACAAGTAGCAAGTAATGAGTGTCATTTTTCTCCAAAAGAGACAATGAAATTATGTCAAACCTTGTACGAAGGAGGTTATATTACTTATATGAGAACAGATAGTAAAAAATATAGTGCTGACTTTATAGAAAGTGTCAAAAAACACATTCAAAATAATTATGAAGATAAATACATAAATGAAAACATTGGTTTTCTCTCTTGTTGTGTAGAAGGAGAAGAAAAACAAACCAACAAAAAAAATAAACAATCGCAGAAATCACAACAAAAGTCAAAAGACAGTTTAGCACAAGAAGCTCACGAAGCAATAAGACCTACCAAAATTTATCTCAAAGAACTGCCAGAAAAAGTGAACCCAAGGGAAAGAAAGATGTATAAGTTAATTTGGGAAAATACATTGGAAAGTTGTATGGCTGCGGCAACATATAATTCAGTAAAAGCGCAAATTCAAGCATACAATTCCCTTGTTTTTCAATATACAAATGAATTAATTGTGTTTCCTGGCTGGAAAATAGTGAAAAATAAATTTTCAACTGATAGTAAAGAATTTCAATATTTACAAACAATTAAACAAAACCAGACTATGAAATACAATAAGGTTATTAGTAAAGTAACAATAAAAAATGTTAAAATGCATTATACAGAAGCAAGACTCGTACAATTATTAGAAGAAAAAGGAATAGGTCGTCCTTCTACTTTTTCTATGTTGATAGACAAGATACAAGAACGAGGTTATGTTAAAAAAGAAGATGTAAAGGGGAAAACATTAACAGTTAAAGATTATGAATTAGAAAATGATGAAATTATTGAAGCAGAGTCAACACGAGAATTTGGTAATGAAAAAAATAAATTAGTATTGCAACCGTTAGGTAAAATAGTAATGGAATTTTTAGATAAACATTTTATTGAGCTACTAAATTATGATTTTACGAGAGAAATGGAAGAAGATCTTGATAAAATATCAAAAGGAGAATACGTTTGGACAGAATTATGTAAAAGATGCAATGACAAATTAGATACTATTATAACACAAGTAAAAGAAACACAAAAATCCAAATTTGAAATACAAATAGATGATATACATTTTTATACTATAGCAAAATATGGTCCTGTTATAAAATGTATAGAAAAAGTTGATGGTAAAAAAACAACAACCTACAAACCTATTAGAAAAGATATTGAAATAGACTTGGATAAATTGGAACAAGGAAACTATACATTGGAAGAATTAATAGATAATGACTCTACCAAAGCAGCAAAAGAGGCTAATCAAATCAATCTAGGAAAATTTGATGACAATGATGTCATATTAAAAAAAGGGAAATTTGGCCTCTATGTCACCTGTGGAGAACTATCCAAAACTTTGAAACAATTAGGAAATAGACCAATAGAAAGTATACAATTGGAAGAAGTGATCCCATTTTTAGAAGAAGGAAGTAATATGGTGAGAGAAGTTTCAACAAACATAAGTATTAGAAAAAGTAAAAAAGGAGATTACATATTTTTCAAAACATCAAAAATGAAAAAACCCAAGTTTTTTGCATTGAAAGGATTTGAAGAAGATTATAAAACATGTGATATTGATGTTTTAAAATCATGGTTGAAAGACAAACATGATATTTATTAAATTTAAAACTATTATAATCTTCTTGATCTCATTGTCCCTCTTCTAAACGAAGATGATGATCTAGACGATGATTGTGTTCTTGGTGAAGAAGAGGAAGACGTTCTTGACGAAGATGATCTTCTAGACGATGATTTATTTGAACGTTTTCTTGATGAAGATGAATTTCGCTTTGAGTTACTAGAAGATGATGAACGCGATTTATTATAAAACTTATCTCGTACTTTTCTATAATCTTTTCCCATAAATGATATTGGAGGTGTTGTATCATGTGGTTCCGCTTTTTTTTCATTTATAAAAGACTTTAATTCTTTTATAGTAGTTTTCTTATGTTTTATATCTATAGATGTAGGTTCTAGAGACACTTCATAATATTTATGTACGTTACCGTAAATTGTTCCTGGTTCATTGCGATAATTTGAAGGTTTTACTAAATACCTAACATTTTCAAATTTATAATTAACCATTGTAGCATGATCACCATAATAATTTACTGGTCCTACATATGTTCCAATGTAAACAGGATTACTAGAATTTCTTGTATCGTGTATATAATACATAGTACCTGGTTTTAAACTTCTTCCTGAATATGGTCCTCTTTTTGGCAATTGTTTGAATGCTTCCAATGTAATTTCTTTCATTATGTATAATATGTATTGTTATTTTATTTTTTTTACCTTTTAGAAAAAGGTAAAACCAAAAATCTACTTTTCAAAAAAGTAGAGCAAAACAACCTTTCTACTTTTCAAAAAAGTAGAGCAAAACAACCTTTCTACTTTTCAAAAAAGTAGAGCAAAACAACCTTTCTACTTTTCAAAAAAGTAGA
>Ga0114975_10001052_pt1 | contig 20072 bp, 33 predicted proteins | sample S_130626_EF_Meta_FD_87031 | JGI IMG/M metagenome (GOLD analysis project Ga0114975, IMG submission 87031) | Freshwater microbial communities from Lake Simoncouche, Canada to study carbon cycling - S_130626_EF_MetaG | ecosystem: Environmental > Aquatic > Freshwater > Lake | place: Lake...
ATCAAAAGAACTTAAAAGTAAAATAGATTTAACACAAACAAATACTAATGAGAACATCAATGCAATTCAAAAATATGTTACTGATGATTGTAAGTTGTCTAATGCTGCTGTCAGCTTGCACAACAGTTCCAGTCAAAATGAAGTTCCCTCAAGTACCATCGGAACTATTACAGGAACCTCCAACATTAAAACCCCTGAACTCCTCAACACCGTCACAGAAAATTATGGAACCTGTCACGAAACCCGTGAAAAATTGAAAGCGTGGCAAGATTGGTACAAAACTCAAAAACAAATATACGAAAGTGTAAAGTAATATGCCTTTAACAAAAATACAATCTGGATCAATTGAAGCAGGTGCAATTCAAACGGCCGATCTATCAGCAAACGCAACTATTGCTTTTGCATCATCTGCTACTTTTGCAAACTCATTAACACCTAAAGTTTCCACAGTTAGTATAGCCAATAGCACTTTTACTGTATTAGATGATACAGCTGTGAATGTGGGTGGTGGTTATATTGTAGTAACTGGTAGTAATTTTCAAGATGGAGCAACAGTACTAGTTGATACCACTACAGCATCAGCAGTCACATATGTTAATAGTACCACACTACGAGTTCAAGTGCCCGCTAAATCAGCTGCAACATACAATCTTTATGTTGTAAATCCTGATGGTGGTACAGGCATTAGAGTTTCAGGCATAACTTATTCTTCAGATCCAACTTGGGTCACTACAAGTCCTTTAACTGGTCAAGTATCTGAAGTAGCTTTCAGTTTAAATCTAAGCGCAACAGAAGCTACATCATATGCTTTGGCTGCAGGTTCATCACTACCATCCGGCACTACATTGGCATCTAATGGTTACTTTTATGGTACTATTACTGTTGGTGCAACCACAACATATTCTTTTGATGTAGTTGCTAGCGATAATCAAAACCAAACATCTAATAAAACATTTGGTGTAACAGTTGTATTTGGTGAAGCTAAGTATAATGCAGTAACATTCTTAATGCAATTAGATAATGTATCTCAAGGTGCAAACAATTCTGTTTTTGTAGATACTTCCGCAAACAATCATGCAGTATCCATTTTTTCTGGTAATCCAGTTGAAGGATCAAAAAGTCCTTATACAACTAGGACAAATGCATACAGTTATTATTTTCCTTCTAATGGAAATTATCTTTTCGGTGACAACGCTCAACTTGCAGCTGGATTTGCCGCAGGAACTACTCCGTTTACGATTGAGTATTGGGTATTTCCTATGACCGCAACCACAGCTCATTTTAGTGTTGGTAGCGGAGGAGGTTACGGTAATGCTATACAAGTAGGACTACATGGTGATGGAAAATTTAAAGCTGGCCAAGGCAACGGTGGTGGTACAAACTATGAACTAGCCTCATCAACCACATATTCTTATGGCCAATGGTATCATGTTGCAGTAACAAAAGATGCAAATCGTTTAATGACAATTTATGTAAATGGTGTGTCTGTTGCTTCCGGTACAAACAGTAATGGTGTTACTGGTAGTGCTAGCCGTTGGGTGCTTAATGGATTAAACGACAATAATGGACTAGGTAACAACGGCGGTAAGAATTACATTTCAAATGCTCGTATTGTAATGGGTAGCGTAGTATATACTGGTAACTTTACTCCAAGTACCTCAGCGTTAACAGCCGTAACAAACACTAAAGTGTTAACAGCGCAAACTAATAAGTTTGAAGATACGACCGGCATTTCAACTAATGTGCTTAATGATAAGAGTGGAGTTTCTGTGGAGAAGTTTAGTCCTTTTACAACCGCACATGAAACATATTCTTACAATCCTTCTTCAAATACAAATTTTTCTGGATCAGTTTACTTCAATAATAACACCAGCGATGCATTATCAATACCTGGCGCAGCTTTTCCAAGTGGAGCTTTTACCGCAGAAGCATGGGTGTATTTAACTAGAACACCTAATGGAGCTATTTTCTGCTCTCGTCATACAGGCGGAACAATACCTATACTTTTTGGTCCTAGTAACGGAAACGTTGCAAGTTTAGATGGCCAATACATGCAATTAGCTCTTTATGATGGCAGTAATTGGGCTGGAGTTGTTTCAACACAAAAAGTAGATTTAGGTGAATGGACTCACGTTGCTGGAGTGTTTGATGGTTCAACTACAAAAATTTATATTAATGGTGTTGAAGGAACTAGTGGAACACGATCCACTTGGGTATCTCCTAATGGTAACGTAATTTTTATTGGTAGACATTGGGATACAAATAATAATAACTTTTTTAATGGTTACATCGCAGATGCTCGACTTACTAGTGGTGCCAAATACACTACCACTTTTACTCCACCAACAGCACCGCCAGCCGCAACAAGCAACACTACATTCTTACTACAAGGAACAAATTGTGGATTGTATGATGCTAGTATGCAAAACAATATATTGACCTATGGTGGTATTGGTGCAAATACTTCAGTAAAGAAATTTAGTTCAGCAAGTGCCTATTTTAATGGTTCTAGTCAATATTTCGCTATACCTACAGGTTCATATCCTGGATCTAATGGTGGATTTGAACTAGGTGCTGGCGATTGGACAATAGAATTCTGGTTATATGTAAACTCATTTGGTAGTGGTGCTGGCCTCATTGAATGGAGGACTGGCAATAACAATCAACCCCATTTAATATTAGGTGAACCTAGTGGTAAAAAATTAGTTTGGAGATTTGGTGGAAATTCTTTGATCACATCTCCTACTGATCTTTCTGCGGCCACTTGGTACCATGTTGCTCTTTGTAAATCTGGTAGCAGTACAAAAATGTTTATCAATGGTACGCAAACTAGTTCAACTTATAGTGACACTCAAACATATACAGCAGAAGATTCCATAGTAAAAATAGGAACTACTTGGGATAATAATTATTTAAATGGAAATATAGATGAATTGAGAATCACTAAAGGTTTTGCTAGATATACGGCTAACTTTACAGCACCAACTGAAAAATTTACGGACATATAATGAAAAAATTATTATTATTGGTTGCAGTATTATCTTTAAATGGTTGTGCATTATTTGATGCCTACAACATGGCAACATATGATAGTGCCGAGTATGCATTAGTAAACAAGATTCGCACACAATCAGAATTATCCATAAATGAGTGTAAAAACTCTATGAAGTCACAAATTAATTTTATTGATATGCATTATGCTTCCATTGAATTAAGAAACTTTTCACAATACTTGCCAAATAACAATGATGTTTACAAGTTATCTGGTAATTTGGTGGATTTAACTAAACAGGGAGTTGAAGCATATGATAAAGGTTCTACTGTATCTGAAATTTTTTGCAAATTCAAGTTACAACAGATTAATCGGTCTGCTGAAACTGCACAGAAAGCAATAGGAAATAAACCAAGATGACCTTAGAAGAAATCCAAAATTCATACAAAGAAGTAACTGAATTATACCAAGCAGGACAAATTAGTAAAGAAGAATATGTTAACCTCTTAAAAGGTTTTGAAGTTGAGAAAGCAGTATTAGATAATGCTGAAGAATTAGAATTAAAAGAACAACTCAATGAATTAATCAACGCTGCTATCACTATTGCTGGTGCTGCAGTTTAAGGGGAATTAAAATGGCAGAAGAAAATCAAAAAGGTGCATTTATTGAAAAACTATTATTTGCACTATTACCACTATTAATTGGCTGCACAGGATATTTAATCTCAGCTCTCGGTGCATTACAACACGATGTAACTATTCTTAATAGTAAAGTTAGTTTAGTTGTTACTAGTGACAATAAACAAGCATCGAATACGGGTGCAGAACTTGCTCGTGAAAAGTTACGCCAAGACTTAGGTATTGAAATTCAAAAGAATCGTGATTCAATTGCTGAGAACCGACTGCATATTGCCATACTGGAAGAAAAAATTGGTATAGCTAACAAGATTAAACCATTAAAAATGGGAGAGAAATAAAATGGCAGACGAAATCAAAGTAGAAGAAGATTGGATGAGTAAGAAGTGGCGTCCAATGATGGGTTGGATGTATATGTCCGTTTGTATATTTGATTTTATTTTAGCACCAATATTATACACTATTGTACAATTTTGGGAAACTCAGGCAGCCAATGATGCCTTCCGTGAATGGGTACCACTAACATTATCTAATGGTGGGTTATTTCATATTGCCATGGGTGCTGTATTGGGTATTTCGGCTTATGGAAGAACGCAGGAGAAGTTGAATGGTGCTACGACAGCATCGACAACAGTAACACCACCGCCACCACCTCCAACACCACCAAAACCGATGCTATAAAACACTATGAAGATAAATAATGATTCACATAAAGTAATGTCATTACCTGATTTTTATGGCAGTTATATAGAAGCTAAAAAAAGTTTCGATGAGTACCTAGAACAAAAACAATACAAGGACTTAGAAATTAAAGAGGCATTAATTAAAGTAGAAGAAGATATGTGCCATTTAAAATCTCTACTCGCACAGATTGCCTCAATAAAGTGTAAAAAAAATGTATCCTGAAGAAGAAAAATTATACAAAATGGAAATGAAGGTAGGTTTATTGGAAAAAGATATTCAACAAACCAACCATGTTTATGAGAAGTTATCCGAATCTATCGAGAAAATTCAAGAAATGAATGACACGATGATTCGTATGATTACCATCCACGAACAACGGCATGAACACCATACAAAAACGGAAACCGATTTGAAAGAAGATATAAAAGAACTTCACTCTCGTATCACTACCGTAAGTAGAGAACTGCATGAGCGTATGGATCAGGTCGAACGGCACATTACCGAAAGATTGGATGATCTCCGTTCTGATCTGCTTAAGCATGCCAAAACTGATCCTAATCGTCTATCAAATACCTTGCATGAAATCGACAAGTATAAATGGATGTTGTTAGGTGGTGCAGCTGCTCTAGGTTGGTTGTTTGGCAATATTAATTTGGGTGTGTTAGGTACACTTCTAAAATAAACTTGATTTTGTTGTAGTTTTTTGTTATACTTACATGATGTTATCAGTTGATTCAAAATACATTCGCCTATTATCCTTCCGTTTGCGTAACTTCAAGCAGAAGAATGATTACCTTTGGAATTTCTCATGTCCACTATGCGGTGATAGTAAGAAAAATAAATTAAAGGCTCGTGGTTATGTTTTCAAAAAAGGTAACGATCTATTCTATACATGTCACAATTGCGGTGTGGGGTTAAATCTTGGAAATCTTATCAAACATGTTGATGACAACACCCACAAAGAATATGTACTCGAAAGATACACATCAGGTAAATCAAATAACTCCAAAGTCGCCAACACCACATTTAACATCACGCCTCCCAAATTCGGCAAAGTGGAAAAGCAAAAAGTATTTGAACAAGGAGAATGGGTCGACAAGTTACCTGCTGGACATTTTTGTTTAGACTACATTAAGTCTAGAAAGATTCCTGAAAAGCATTACAAACTGTTGGCATATACTGATAAGTATCGACAATTTGTAACAGACCTAGTACCTGATTGCGATAAACAATTGATCAATGATGCAAGGTTGGTCATACCATTTTATGATGAATATAATGACCTAATTGCCATCTCAGGCCGTGCATTGGTGACTAGTGATAGAACCTTGCGTTATGTCACCATTCGTACAAAAGAATCTGATAGTAAATTGGTATATGGCATGGAAAGAGTTGATCTAAATCAAACAGTATATCTTGTTGAGGGACCACTCGATTCATTGTTCTTAGATAATTGTTTGGCGAGTGGTGATGCCAACCTTGCATTGACGGCAAAAAGTATTTCAGCAGGTAAAAAAGTTTTAATATTTGATAATGAACCACGCAATAAAGAAATCGTGAAGATGATGCAAAATGCGATCAAAAGTGACCATTTTATAGTCATTTGGCCAGACAATATGAATGGTAAAGATATTAATGAGATGGTACTAAACGGATATAGTCAATCAGAGATTCAAAGTATTATAAGTAGTAACACCTTCAAAGGACTTGAAGCACAAGCTAAATTTACATTTTGGAAAAAAATATAATGAAACATTAACATCATGAATACATTACATACATCTTCGCTTAGCGAATGACACACAAAAAATAGATTCGTAATAAAAAAATAACAATAACTGGAGTTTTGGATGAGCAATGTCGTTCACGGTGTTACCGTTGATTTTAGTAGAGATTCATTGTTTGATGAATTAGGTTTAAAAAGATTAAAAGAGAGTTACATGAAAGAAGATGAGAACTCTCCGCAAGAAAGATTTGCATTTGTATCAAAATCATTTGGAAGTAATCAAGAACATGCACAAAGACTATATGAATACAGCAGTAAGCATTGGCTCAGTTATTCTACTCCCATTCTCAGTTTTGGTCGTAGTAAGCGTGGCATGCCTATATCATGTTTCCTTAATTATATTGAAGATACTGCGGAAGGATTAGTTGATAATCTATCAGAAACTAATTGGCTGTCTATGTTGGGTGGCGGAGTGGGTATCGGCTTTGGTATTCGGTCTGCTGATGACAAGTCTACAGGTGTTATGCCACATCTTAAAATTTATGATGCAAGTTCTTTGGCGTATCGTCAAGGCCGTACTCGCAGGGGTTCGTATGCTGCTTATTTGGATATAAGTCATCCAGATATTATTGGATTTTTAGAAATGCGTAAGCCGACTGGTGATCCAAACCAGCGGTGTTTAAATTTGCATCATGGTATCAACATTACAGATGACTTCATGCAACTCATTGAACAGTCTATGTTAGATCCAAATTTCGATGATTCTTGGAATCTAATTGATCCAGCATCAAACGAAATTCGTGAAACTGTATCTGCCAAAACTTTATGGCAAATGATCCTTGAATTGCGTATGCATACAGGTGAACCATACATTCATTATATCGATACAAGTAACAATAAATTACCACAACACTTAAAAGATTTGGGTTTAAAAGTACACCAATCAAATCTTTGTTCTGAAATTATATTACCTACTAATGAACAACGAACAGCCGTATGTTGTTTATCAAGTTTGAATTTGGAGACTTATGATGAATGGAAAGACAACAAACAATTCCTCAAAGATGTGGCTGAGATGCTCGATAATGTGCTTCAGTATTTCATTGATAATGCTCCTGACGCTATTGCCCGTGCAAGATATTCTGCCAGCCGTGAGCGTAGCATTGGTATTGGGGCTCTCGGCTTTCATGCTTACTTACAACGCAATGGTATTGCTTTCGAAGGTGTCATGGCAAAAGTTGCCAACAATCGAATCTTTAAAACGATTAGAGAGGGATTAGATGCAGCTAATAAGGAACTTGGATTGGAAAGAGGTGAGGCTCCTGATGCGGTGGGAACTGGTAATCGTTTTAGTCACCTTATGGCTATCGCACCAAACGCATCTTCTTCAATTATCATGGGTAATACTAGCCCTAGTGTTGAGCCTTATCGTGCTAACGCTTATAGACAAGATACTCTTTCGGGATCATTCTTAAATAAGAATCGTTGGTTAGATAGAGTAATACAAGACCATTTGGCGGATGAAAATCATGTTATTTGTAGTGATGATTATGATAATATTTGGTCATCTATTATTGCTAACGATGGTTCTGTTCAACATCTAGATTGGATGTCACAACATGATAAAGATGTATTCAAAACATCCATGGAGATTGACCAAAGGTGGGTAATTGAATTGGCTGGTGATAGACAACAGTATATTGACCAAGCACAGTCATTGAACCTATTCTTTAGACCAGATGCTCACATTAAATATATTCACGCTATTCATTTTATGGCATGGAAAAAAGGACTGAAAACACTATACTATTGCCGTTCTGAAAAGATTGGTAAGGCAGATAAAGTATCTAAGAAGATTCAAAGAGAAATTATTAAGGAAATAGATATGACACAAATAGCACAAGGCAATGATTGTATTGCTTGCGAAGGATAGAAATGATTAAGAAAACAGATTCAAGGATGACCGATGAACGGACATATTTTAAACCTTTTAATTATCCTTGGGCTTACGATGCATGGCTTAAGCATGAGCAATCTCATTGGTTGCATACTGAAGTGCCAATGCTCGAAGATGTTAAGGATTGGAAAAAGAAACTTACAAAAGAAGAAAAACAGTTCCTCACACACATCTTTAGATTCTTCACCCAAGGAGACATTGACGTTGCTGGCGGTTATGTTAATAATTATCTTCCTTATTTCCCACAACCAGAAATTCGGATGATGTTATTGGGCTTTGCTGCTCGTGAAGCCTTACATATTGCAGCTTACAGTCATTTGATTGAAACACTTGGTTTACCTGATACTACATACAATGAGTTTATGGCGTATGCTGAAATGAAAGAGAAACACGACTATGTTATGGACATTTCTGGTAAAAATACTACTAAAGAAAATACAGCAACTCACATCGCTGTATTCTCAGCATTTACCGAAGGTATGCAGTTGTTTAGCTCTTTTATTATGTTACTTAATTTTCCACGACATGGCAAAATGAAAGGTATGGGTCAGATTGTTACTTGGTCTATCGTTGATGAAACTCAACACACCGAGAATATGATTAAATTGTTCCGTACATATATCGAAGAAAACCGTGAGATTTGGAACGATGATCTGAAAAGTAGACTATATACTATAGCTGAACGCATGGTAGAATTAGAAGATAAGTTTATTGATTTGGCATTCCAAATGGGTGACATGGAAGATTTAGATGCTGAAGATGTTAAAAAGTATATTCGTTATATTGCTGATCGCAGATTGATTTCATTAGGACTCAAAGGTCAGTTTAAAGTAAAACGCAACCCTCTACCATGGGTAGAAGAAATGATTAACGCACCAACACACACCAATTTCTTTGAGAACAGAGCAACAGACTATGCTAAAGGTTCTCTATCAGGAGATTGGGGTGATGTATGGGGTAGGGCAGCCTAATGGCATATTCAGATAAAGTAATCGATCACTACGAAAATCCACGAAATGTGGGTAAAATGGAAATTGACGATACTGTTGGTACAGGTATGGTCGGTGCACCAGCATGTGGTGATGTGATGAAATTACAAATAAAGGTAGAAAATGGTATTATTAGAGATGCTCGTTTCAAGACATATGGATGCGGTTCAGCGATTGCCTCTAGTTCACTCGTCACGGAATGGGTCAAGGGTAAAACGTTGGAGCAGGCTAGCGCAATTAAGAATGTTGAAATTGCAGCGGAACTCGCACTCCCGCCGGTTAAAATCCATTGTAGTATCCTTGCGGAAGACGCTATTAAGGCAGCAGTAAATGATTATCGTAACAAACACGGCCTCTAACAAAATACAATCCAATTTGCAGAAGCGTGGCAAAGGGATTGGTATTAAAGTTGGTGTTAGAACTACTGGTTGTAGTGGATTGGCATATACATTAGAATATGTTGATGATCTATTACCAGAAGATGTAGTACAAGACAATACAGAATATAAAATCATATCAGATCCTAAAAGTCTGGCCTATTTAAATGGCATGACCATAGACTATGTAAGAAATGGTCTGAATGAAGGTTTCGAATTTGTAAATCCAAACGAAAAAGATCGTTGTGGATGTGGTGAGAGTTTTAGAGTTTAATCAATAAGGAGAATTATATGTTAGACACACTATTTTGGGTAGCAGTTGGTGCATTTGTAGGTTGGCATTTCCCTGAGCCATTTTGGGCTAAAGCAATTAAAGCTAAAGTTTTGGGAATGATCAAGAAATGAAGAAAATTAAATTATGCCTATTGACTGTACTCATTATGATTGGCTCAGGTGCAGTTGCCAATCCATATAATTGGCCAGTCACTAGAGTTATTGATGGTGATACAGTAGAATTTGATGCACCATTCATGCCTGATCCATTGCCTAAGAAGTTGTCAATTCGTGTACTTGGAGTTGACACACCAGAAAAAGGCTTTCGTGCTCAATGTCCTAAAGAAGCAGAAGCAGCATTAAAGGCCTCACAATTCACCAAAGATACATTAAACAAAGCATATCAAACCAATCAAACTGTTCTTATTGAATTAAAAGAACATGACAAGTATGGTGGCCGTGTGTTAGGTGATGTAATTATCAATGGTCAAAAGTTGTCAGCATTGTTAATCGCCAATGGCCATGCAAGGCCTTATTTTGGTGAAAAGAAATCTTCATGGTGTAATTAATGAAGTCACTACGACACCTATGTGACAATTGTGGTTCAGATTTTACAATTAAATATGATGATGCACAATGCGAAACTGATCCTTTGCATTGTCCATTTTGTGCGGAGTATATGGTAGATTCTGAAAATGTTAATGATGATGATGAATGACTTGGTACTATTATAATACACCAGCCGAAATAACTTCAGAAGAAACTGAGGGTTATTTCGGTTTTGTGTATCTTATCACGCACATCAAAACAGGCCAAAAGTATGTTGGTAAGAAGTTCTTTACCAAATCTAAGACCAAGCAGGTCAAGGGTAAAAAGAAAAAGATTCGTGTTGCCTCTGATTGGGAAACCTATTGGGGATCCAATACCAAACTACAAGAAGATGTGAAACTGAATGGGGAAGAAGAATATACCCGTGAGGTGTTGCATCTATGTAAAAATCGAAGTGAGTGTTCCTATTGGGAAACTTATGAGATATTCAACCGCCACGCTCTGATGAGTGATTGGTACTACAATGAATGGGTTTCCTGTCGTATTAGGAAAGCTCACCTAATTAAATCCAAACCTTAACTTAAAAACGGAACACCGATACTTATAAGGTTTTGGTGATAATTTCGTTTCATCCTATAAAATAATTTCACATTTGCCTCATTTTATGTTGCATTGCAGTATAATAATGGATAAGTAGTACTATGGTGCATTTAGCACTAATGTTTAATTAACGGAGATCCTAATGCAATTTTTAAAATATATCTGGTCATTACTTTGTGACATTGGCAAGGCCAAGTATGCCGCAAACTTAGCCAGAAATGGTAAAATTGAAGAAGCTCAATCTCTATATAGATAAAGGAATAAAAATGTTTGATTTATTTAAAGTACCAGAACTTGATGTTGCAGTAAAAAAAACCACCGATGTGACTATCAAAGCTCTAGAGTTTCAAGAGTTATTGTTTAAAGAGAGTTTAGACTTCTTTAACGATATTACAGATAAGGCCTTTTATACATATAATGTAAACGCAGTAAAAGCAATCACAAAAGGCACGGAATATGCAAAAGAAGCAATCGTCAAAACAGGACAATTATCAAAGGTTTCTGGAAGTAGCAAATAAGTATAGAACTTGGTTACCAGTCAATCGCAATGGCTGGTGGATCAAGTTTTCTACCTATGATTTTGATAATATATTATTGGTGATTGTTTCACAATTTACTGGCCAAACCATAATCAGATACTTTCATGATGAAGATGAAGCAGTAGAGTTTATTAATTATGTCTGTGAATCTGATCCAAACTTTGATTTAGTATAATAAACCCACCTTTCGGTGGGTTTTTTTAATTCTTCGTCAAAGCAAAGCAAGAATCTATACCACCAGCTATTTGATACCAATTGGTATTTGTTCCTACTTGTACTGGACTAGATTTATTAACTCTATCATTAAGTCCTAATTGTCCGTTAGAGTTTTCTCCAGTTACCCATAATGTACCATCACTTCTAATTGCAGCAAGATACCCATATCCAAAACCTACATCAGTCCAAGTATTTGTTCCAATTTGAGTAGGACTGGATACCGCATTGATTTTGTTTTGTCCTAATATACCCAAACTATTGCGACCCCATGTCCATAATGTACCATTTGTTTTCAAAGCTGCAACCGATCCTACACCACTAGTGACAAATATTTTACTCCAGTCTGTTGATGTACCTACTTGTACTGGACTGGATCTATCGATGACCGCCTCATCATTAAGTCCAAGTGCACCTCCAGAATTATATCCCCAAACCCATAATGTACCATCTGTTTTAATTGCATAGCAAGCGGAATTATCAGCAACAACATCACTCCAATTTGTACCTGTTCCTACTTGCGTTGGACTGGATTTTTCAACTAAATTATTTTGTCCTAATTGGCCACGATTATTACTTCCCCATGTCCACAATGTACCATCAGATTTGATGGCTGCAGCTGAAAGAGAGGCGGAAGCTTTTATCCAAGAACCGCTGTCTACCATTCCTGGACTAAGCCTGTCAGCAGTACTATTGTTTCCTTGAAGTCCATTCGCTCCAGAACCCCACATCCATAATGTATTATCAGATTTAATTGCAATTGCCGCACTTGTTCGAATCATGAAGTTATCTGTCCAATTAGTATCTGTTCCTATTTGACTAGGACTGGATCTTCCTTGGGTTGCTGAAGTTGATCCAAATCCTAATTGGCCACTAGAATTTACACCCCAACTCCATAATGTACCATCGTCTTTACGAGCTATTATACCAGGGTAACTACCTTCATGATTGGCTGATACTTTAGTCCAATTTGGTGATGTACCAATTTGAGTAGGACTTGATCGAGAAGTTAAAACACCTTGAACTAATATGTCTTTATCTCCATTTCCCCAACCCCAAAGTAAAATTCGATTTTTAACATTCAGACTAAATGTTCTTGACACTTCTTGTAGAGTTTCATCAGTTGCTTTGACTGTAAACGAATAATTGGTGGGTGAAGAAACGCTAACTGTACCATAAAAATAACCATTCGCTAACAATGAAGTACCAGCTGGTAGTGATGTAGTATTTGAATATGTTATAGATGAATCACCAGAAGTTGCTATAATATTCAATGCTATTGGAACATCATCATATTGATTAGGTAAAGTTGCACTGGTTGTAAATCCTAATAATGATGATGTTGTTTGACCAATAATAAATCTATCACCACTTGAAACTTTAGACCATGTTGTTCCTGATCCTAGTTGTACTGGACTTGACCTATAAACTTTATCATTTAATCCTAATGTGCCATATCCATTGTATCCCCACAACCATAAAGTACCATTAGTTTTAATCGCACCAACATTACCAAAATTTCCTATTGCAACTTTAGATGGTCCTTGAGCCCAATTGGTATCTGTTCCTATTTGTACTGGACTTGAAGTACGATTTGATGAATTAGCAAAACCTACTCCTGCTATATTTCTTCCTTGGCCACCAAATGTGTTGCTACCCCAAGACCATATTGTGCCATTGGTTTTTGTACAAATTGACATTGCGGTTTCTGCTTCGTTTCCTTGATGCGGTCCCGAAATCACAGGATAAGACCAATCCGCCAAAGCTCCAATTTGAACTGGACTTGATGCGTTAGCTACAGAACCAATTCCTAATCTACCTGCTGTATTTACACCCCAACCCCATAATGTACCATTAGTTTTAACAACTAAAGTTGCTTGACCCGAAGTAAAAATTCTACCGCCCCATGCAGTACTTCCCCAATCTGTTAACGCACCTACTTGTACGGGACTTGATCTTCTAAGACTAGCAAGTGATCCAGATAATCCAAGTTGGCCAAGTGTGCCATCACCCCAAGCCCATAATGTACCATCAGATTTAATTGCAAATGAACATTCAACTCCAGCAGCAATATCTAACCAAGTTGTTTCTGATCCTATTTGTACTGGACTTAAAAAGGGTGTTGAATTGTTGGTTCCCAAAACTCCTTGGTTGGCAGCTCCCCATGCCCATAATGTACCATCAGATTTAATTGCTAAAGTGTGATTAAAACCAACTTCTACTTTGGACCAATTTGTTAACGCACCAACTTGAGTTGGACTTGATCGAGAAATTTGATCACCGTGTCCTAACTGATTACGTACTCCAGATCCCCACGACCATAAAGTGCCTTTATATTTGACAGCTAAAGTGGCCGAATCGCATGAAGAAAAAGCGTTCCAATCAGTTAATGCACCAATTTGTGTAGGACTGGATCTGTAATTACCTGAACCCACATTTAAACCAAGTTCACCTGAACCGGTTATACCACCAATAGCAAAAGTTTTTACAATTTTGGGTACTTCAACAAATACACTAAATGTTCTTGAAGTATCTTGTAATTCAGCATCAGTTGCTTTAACATCAAAAGTGAAAGTTGTATTTGCAATTTCGCTGTATGCACCATAAAAATAACCATTCGCCAACAATGAAGTGCCAGTTGGTAATGATGTAGTATTTGAATATGTTATAGCTGAATCGGATGAAGCGGAAATATTAACTGCAAAAGAGTCAGTAATAAATGTATTGGCCAATGTTGCAGCGGTACTGAATGATGGAAGGGAACTATAAGTTATACCATTAACACGAATTGATGTACCACCATCAGGATTAACAACAAATAAATTATATGTACCTGCTGCTCTAGCGGGCACTTCAACCCTCAGAGTGGTAGAATCAACAAATGATGTAGAAGTGGCCGGTGTATTACCCACCAATACTTGAGCACCAGATTGAAAATTGGTACCCGTTAATACAATATAACCACCACCTATGTTGACAGCATTAGCCGTTGATACAATATATGACACATTTGCAGTATTGGCCAAACGGACTTTAGGTGTTAATGTTTGAGCAAAAGCAACAACGGCTGTATTGGAGAATTTTTCAGTTGGAACTGAATAGTTTTTTAAATGACGAGATTTGATTTTAAATAGTGGCATATTGTATTAGTTATATGTTTGGAAAAAACCATGTAAATAACCATAGTTAACTTTGTTCCAATTTGTATTTGTTCCTACTTGAACCGGACTGGAACTATTAACGTTTCCAAAATTTCGTCCTTGTTGACCAAAATCATTTGCTCCCCATGTCCATAATGTACCATCTGTTTTAACGGCCGCTATTGCTGGACTACCCCAACCACAATGAATTTTATTTAACCCTTGAGCCCAATTAGTCAATGCTCCTACTTGTATTGGACTGGATCTATTAATGTTAGTATTTGTTCCTGCACTTCCATTACCGCCATATCCCCAAGACCATAATGAACCATTTGTTTTTGTACACATCGCAACACAGTAAGACAATTGACCACCTAACATTGGATAATTCCAATCTGTTAATGCTCCTACTTGTATTGGACTGGATCTATTAATGACATTATTTGTTCCATTTGTACCAGCACCGCCTTGTCCAGTAGTCCATAATGTACCATCTGTTTTAACTGCCAGTATGTTTGCGCCTTTCATTGTGATTCTACCGCCCCAAGCAACACTTCCCCAGTTTGTTAATGCTCCTACTTGTATTGGACTTGATCTATTAACTCTGTCCAATAATGCAAGTTCTCCACTAGAATTATTTCCCCATGCCCATAGAGTACCATCAGTTTTAACTCCAAAAGCACTATATGTTCCAACAGCAACATTTAACCAAGTTGTTCCTGATCCTATTTGTGTTGGACTGGATCTAGTAACATTTAGGTCATTTAATCCTAATTGACCATATTGATTATTTCCCCATGACCACATTGTACCATCTGTTCTAATTGCTACTATATGTTGTTGACCAGTACCAATTTTTGACCAATTAGTATTTGATCCTATTTGTACGGGACTACTTGGACTAGTATTATAGTCATTGTTACCTATTAGTCCGTAAGTATTTCCGCCCCATCCCCATAATGTACCATTTAATTTAATTGCATGTGTTGTACCAACACCGGCCGCCATTATGTTCCAATCTGTTAATGCTCCCACTTGAGTCGGACTTGATCTAGATAAGTTGTCACCTGTACTTAATTGTCGATTACCGTTATTACCAACTGCATATATTCTTTCTGGAGGATTCAATGCAACTGTTAAACTAAATGTTCTTGATGTGTCTTGCAACTCAATGTCAGTAGCCTTTACTGTAAATGAATAGGTTGTTTCAACACCAACGCTAACAGTACCATAAAAATAACCATTAGACAATAATGTGGTGCCCGCTGGTAATGCTGTGGTGTTGGCGTAAGTAATATTAGAATCAGAAGATGCGGAAATAGCCACACTAAAGGCAGCATTAGTGGTTTGATTAGATAATGATGCACCAGTGCTAAATGCTGGGAAGGCACTATAAGTTAAAGCATTAACACGAATTGCCGTACCACCATCAGGATTGACCACATAAACATTATATGTGCCTGATGCTTTTGCTGGTACTTGAGCTCGTAATGTAGAACTGTTTACAAAAGTGGTGCTGTTGGCTGTAGAGGTGTCAATAAGGACAGAAGCACCTGATTGAAAATCGGAACCTGTAATGACAAGATAACCACCTGCCGTATTCATAGCCGTATCATCTAATGCTGTATAAGTGTCATCGGTTTCAACTACTGTAAGAATTTTAGGAGTAAGAGTTTGTGCAAAGGCCGCAACGGCTGTATTGGACAACTTTTCGGTTGACACCGCATAATTGTCAATATTATGGGTTTCTACTTTGGTTAATGGCATAGGTAAACATCCTGTGGTTAATCACCTATTTATTCCAAACAGGGGCTTGACAGAGTGATTATTTTAACATATAATGATTAAACATTTAAAAGGAATAAACTATGATTGCCGATGAACAATTGCTGACTATGACCAATGAAGTAGATCAATTTTTGGTAGAGATGGTTACCAAGCATCAGATGGATCCCCTCAGTTTTACAGGCATGGTACTGGCCAGACTAGTATTGCTCAATGATAGGCATCCAGACTTTTTTAATCTAATTCAATCCGTCATTGATATTGATAACGAAGCACCACCTAAAACTATACAATAAATAGGCACATGGAAAATACATTTAAAACCGATATATCAGGCAAATGGGTCTATCTTCAGTATCACGAAGAAGCCGTAAAGAAAGCTTATGAACAAGGCCGTGAAGATGCAAAACAAGAAGCACTAGAATCCACACTATTAATTAAAACTAGTCATGAATAATAAAAACTATTGGGGTGAACCTGATGAAGTAGATTTTCCTGATTGGATGCTACCTGATAACCACCCAAACAAAAACAAAACTATGCCAAGAAAATCCAGTCATAGTCTAACCGAAGCAATTAATCAGGCACTTGCCAAACCACCCGTAACGATTATCATAGAGAAACCAGAATGAGTATCATACAAGAAACGATCAATAATTTGTGGTATTGGACTTATGGCCTAGTAGTCGGTTGGGGTGCTAGTTTTACTATTCTCCTTGCATTGGTCATATTACTATACATCAAGATCATACGACTAAACCGAAGATTATCTTATCTACAAAATCGAGTGGTCGCCAATGAAAGAGACCATAACCTAGAGAGTAAGAAAACTCTATTAAAAGGATGAATCTCAATAAGACCTACGATAAGACCGCTAAGTGGGATCATACATCCAATAAGTGGTCTATTTACGATAAACCGAAGTATCAATGGGACAAAGCCAGTCCCGTCTTTGATGACCTGCAAGACGCCCTAGATTGGATTATAGAACATGATAGAATTAATTGAGGTGTCTACTAAAGAACAAAAGGCCTTAGTAAAGTATATCATTGAAAATCACCATTCCTATGTACCAACCAATTCTTCAGTAGGCCGCCGTATAGATTGGCTGATATATTATAATGATGAACCCGTAGGCATGATAGGCATTGGATCTTCCGTGTACCCGCCTCCGAAAGATATACTCCGACACCTCAACCTCAGTAAAGATCAATATAAATCAGTATTCAATAATATAGCCAATAACTGGCGATTTTGCATGACCCAATCCATTAAAAATGCTGGAACTCAAGTATTAAAACAATTAAGACATAAAGCACCTAATGCATGGAAGATCAAGTATGGTAATGAATTGAATCATATCATTACCTTTGTAGGTGCTGGTAAGAATGGTGCCGTATATCTTGCTGATAATTGGAAAAAGATTGGTGAAACGGCTGGTCTACCTAAGCATAAGAGTTCCTCTATGAAATGGAATACTGGAGAACAATTGAAAGAACTATTCGTAAAACCAACAGGTGAAAACAAAAAGATTATATTAATAAAGGGATTGAAATGAATACACTAGAAAGACTAAACGATTGGTGTGGTGAAATGCTGAATAAAGCAATAAAATATGATGACCTAATCACCTTTACTATGTTTTCCTTAATGTTTATTGTTATGGTTATCTGTATGGTAATGGGTATTCTAGGTGGGTTAGGTTATCTACAATGATTGATACCTATAAGTTACAAAACGATACTCAAATTGATACCTATAGGTATGAACCAGTAGCATATTTGATGGTAGAAAGAAATGATGGTAATAGTTACATTCAAATGAGTACACCAACAAGAGATGAAAAAATCAGTCACCAACCATATCCACTCTATAAGCATCCAGTAAGAGAACTAACAGATGAGGAAATACTGGAAGTTGCTGGAGAAAAGCCAAGTGAATATGGTAATCAGCTTATTGAATTTGCTAGAGCAATACTAAGAAAGGCACAAGAAAATGGTTGAAGCCAAACTATTACGCAAAAAGCTAAAGAACGGCTTGATTGTCGATAAATGGGATTTAGTAACCATTATTGAAAAACAAGAAGCTGAAATAGAAGCATTAAAGCTACAGTTGCACACAACGCTAACCAACAGAGATTTACGAACTTATGATGGAAAGGCACAAGAAAAATGAAAGAAACCGTAGAGATCAGACTACCAAAGAAATTACTGTATAAGTTAATGCTGATGGCACACGAACAGGACATTACATTAAACCAGTTAATAGAGAATATTCTAGTAAAGACCATCAAGGAACACAAGGAAGATAGAATAACCACACATGAGAAACATCAAGAGTGGTTGAAGAATGTACGAAAGACCGAATATTAATTATGAATCTTCCAACAAGAATAAAACACGATTATTCTAATAAAGAATTAGAAGATAAATTACATAATTTCTATAATTCCGCAGAATGGAGATATGCCAGAGAACAGGCCAAAAGAGAATTAACACCTATGTGTCCTGTATGTGGTTCTGAACATAATCTCCATGTAGATCATATTAAACCAATACGATATTTCTTTGAGGAAAGACTTAATCCAAGCAATCTACAAATATTATGTGGCGATTGTAATTTGGAGAAAGGGTCGATGCTGAATTGGTCTCTTGAATGGCATATAAAGAATAAAACTATGCTAGAAAATGAAAGAAACTATATTTCCTTACAAGTCCATAGAAAAGAACAAATAAAAAATAGTCTCCATGCCAATAAAGGGTTAGAGGGATGGGAACAAACCGAACTAAAATCCTGTTATGCTAGTTACCTCTCCAGATGTAAGGGTAAGAATATCCAACCTATATCTAAGTATGATCTGAGATGTTATATAGAGGAAAATATGTGGGTAAGAGGTGATAGTCCTTGGAGACATTCCAATCTTTTAAAGAGGCATATTAAAGAAAACTATACCAATATTAATCGTATAGATAGAGGTAGTAAGTGAAAGTATTGGAAACCATCAAATGCCTGGTGTATATAAAGAAAAAGAATGTCCAGTATGCGGTATAATACACCGTAAGAGAGGACTATATTGCTGTCAGACCTGCGCTAACTCTACTCGCATACACTCAGAAGAAACCAAACAGAAAATCTCAGATAGTAATAGAGAAACCTCACAGTCGCCAGAGAGAATTGCACACGGACACATGCTCAAGGCAGGTACTCTAATGGCTGCTGACGAATACGCAATAAGCATTCCAGACTTATCAGAGATGCCAGACCTAGATGGCTACAGTAACGCCTCCGACTGGTAAGTAAGTACTAACTAACCCTCCCCGCCTTACCTCCTCTTGTTGCTTTTCGGCAACAGTCCTATTGACAATTTCTCGATTATCCATTATACTGGTTGTATTGAAAATGAAAAAGGATCTAAAATCTATGACCTCCACTAAACTGATTGCTGATATTGCTGTCAAAAAAGATATTCTAAAATTCTTGAAATCTGGTGGTATGATCAAGATTTGTAAACCACGCAAACCCCGCTATAATAGTAAAACCCTTAGCGGTGCTCGTAAATCTATTGTAAGGACTGCTTAATGATTATTGTTATTGATACGCAATTTATGGAGAA
>Ga0114975_10001054_pt1 | contig 20054 bp, 21 predicted proteins | sample S_130626_EF_Meta_FD_87031 | JGI IMG/M metagenome (GOLD analysis project Ga0114975, IMG submission 87031) | Freshwater microbial communities from Lake Simoncouche, Canada to study carbon cycling - S_130626_EF_MetaG | ecosystem: Environmental > Aquatic > Freshwater > Lake | place: Lake...
CATGGACATGGAAGGCAACATGGTTGACCAGTTTGGCAATGTGAGACTGCCTACAAGACTGGACAATTTTGCAGTAACTGATCTAGAGTGGGCCACTGACATTGGTGTGCCATATGATGTGGTGGTTGTGGGACAGCTACATGTGGGCGGCACTGGCTACAACTATCCAACCTTTGCTGGCATTGACCTTGACACCGCTGAGATCATAGACGATATTACAGTGGTGCCTGCCGGCACAGATCTAACTGCTGGTCTGTTCAGCGGCCCAGGGTGGGCCAACAGCTTCAAGGCTCTGACTGTGTTTGACTTAGGTGATAGTACGACTCCGTCAATTTCAGCAGTGGTAGGCTCATACTATGATGGCAGTCACACCCATGCCATGGTAACTCTCAGTGCTGGCGCTGGCCCGCTCACTGTTGGTATTGGCGTTGATAATCACGGCAGTGACGATGTGATAGGCGAAGACATCTGTTGCGATGTTGATGGCAATGTGTATGTGATAGTGAACAACTTCTCCAACAATTACGCTGTGGTGATCAAAGGCAGTGCAGGTTCAATAGAATCTGGAAGTGCGGTATGGCAACGCCGTATTGGCGACCTTACTGGTTCCGACGACAGTTTCTACGCCACTGCTATTGCCTATAGTAGCGGTCATGTGTATGTGCTGGGACAATTCTACCAAGATAACATTGACGACACTGATGCCATGTTGATCAAGCTCGATAAAGACACAGGCAACATGATGTGGTCAAGACGCATTGGCAGTCCTGGCAGCGATGGAGTGAATTTTATTAGAGAACCAGGATGGGAAAGCAGCAGCGGCATCCATGTACAGGATGGCCTGATTGCCATATCCTTTGCTACTGAGGCTAGAACTCCAGGACTCAACAACGGTCCGTTTGAACTAAACACAGTCACACTACAGTATCCTATAGATGGTAGTTTGCTAGGAGAGTTTGGTGATTTTGTAATCACAGACTTTGAGCCTACATTTGGTAGTATCAATTACAGCATCACAGCACTGACCACTACCCTAGATGGACTTCCCTTTGCCAGTGAGTTTGCCACACTACTGGCAACCACAACCACAGTGGACACAGATTGGACCAACACACAATGGGACATGGATCAAAATCGTCAAATCTTTGAAACACAAACTTGGAAGTTCAACAACGATGGCACGTTTGATACCAAAGAGATCACACATCTGGGCGAAGTTCGAATCACTGCCCGTGTGGCACCTGATGTAATCGAACCGACTCCTGCTACTTGGGCATTCCAGAACAATGAAGGCTTGCGTTTCCCAGATGGCAGCGTTCAGTACGGTGCTTACATAGAAACAGAAATATCACTAGACGGTGGGAGTGCTGTGACAGTGTTTAATATTTTACCAAGACCACCTTTGGCGGATGGTGGCGGAAGCAGTTCACGCTTTGGTGTTAACGATCCTGTATACGATGGCAGCAGTGGCGATAATTACGTCTTAGATGGCGGCGGAGCATAAACAATGGCAAATAGAATACAATTACGTAGAGATACAGCAGGAAACTGGCAGAACATTAATCCCATACTAGCCGATGGTGAAATGGGTGTTGAATGGGATACAGGGTTTATCAAAGTTGGAGATGGCAATACATATTGGAATAACTTGGACTACAACACAGTCAGCAAGGACATTCCACAGAACAATGTCAACGTTAACAACGACTATCTTCTAACATTGTCTGATCGTGGTAAACAAGTTTACAGTTCCAATTACTCAAATTATATACTTGTTCCAACAAATGCCACTGTGGCATTTCCCATTGGCAGCACCATCACAATCATAACCAACGAATCCAATGGCGGTAGAGTCCGTTCAGATGAAGAAGACAACCCACGTATTATTGTTCCTGGAGTGGCTTATAATACCAGTGGCTACGATTTGCCTGCAGGCAGCATGGCAGCATTGATCAAAGTAGGTACTAATTTATGGTATCTAAGTGGGTACGGAATTACACAGGACTAATTAATGAGCATTATACAAGGGTTCATCGGTGCAGTATCTAATACCGTAAAGTACGAAATCGTACCAAACTATACCTCAATTGACGAAGGTGGCACCAGCAGTTCGCAAACAGTTACCTATACCATTACCACAGGCGGTGTTGCTGATGGTACCACATTGTACTGGAGCAACGCAGGTACTACCATTGCCGCAGACCTTGGTGGTTCGGCTCAGGGCTCAGTGGCCATTAGTGGAGGCACTGCAACTTTCTCTCTAACAGCTACAACAGACAACACAACTGAAGGTTCAGAAACAATAATCATTGAACTGTATAAAGATGTAGGTCGAACACAGTTAGTAGCCACAGCGGCCACGGTCACAGTTGGCGACACTAGTTTAGATCCCCCTGTTCCAGGTAGCGGCTTGTTTGTAGCAAGCAACAATACTTCGTTGAAAATTGGCGACACTTATTGGACCATAAACAGTTATGCCGTCCTTGGCAACGTTAATGCTGGAACTGCGATTATCCTTAGAGATGCATCGAACAACAGTTATAATACTACAGTTCATGACTATGCCAATGGTACCACATTTAATGTGAATAAAGTAACTGGCATGCCACAACCTATATTAGGTTGGGAGTGGAGTTTAGATGCAGCTTTTTGGTGGCCTATTGCCAGCTCTTCAGAGCCCGAACTAACAAACACTCCATGGAACTTAGGCTCAACCTGGACCATCGAATTCTGGATGAGAGCCAATGGTGTATCGTCATCCCAGCAAGGTCTAGTCTGTCAGGACGGTTGGTTTGGTAATTTACAAGGCGGTAATAGAGACAACGCTATACTTGTTGCCCTTGTTGGCGGCGATCTATCGGTTGGTTTGACCAACGGATTCGCTAATAATTATTATACAGAACCTGCACCAGGAGTATGGACACACGTTGCAGTGGTTAACACAGCAGGCACAATCAAGACTTTCTACAACGGCGTTGAACAAACCAAACGTGGATATAGTGAATCGGGCTCAGCATCATACACAAACAATTATATGCCTTTATACATAGGCCGTCTTGGTGGAGGATACGGTGGCTGGTTTGATGGAAAGATTACCAATGTACGCATAACCAATACAGCAGTATATAGTGGTAATTTTGCATCTCCAATACTACCAACACGTATTAACGGAAATACCAAATTGTTATGGACACCAACACAATACAACTTGGCCGTTGACAGTGGAGATTATGCTACTGCTATAATCAATAATAGTGTTACCTACAGCACTAGTTATCCTATTGCTAGATACGACTTTGGAACTGTTCCTACTAGCATTAACGAAGGCAGCGCAGGCACATTTAATTTTATAACCGTGGCAGTACCTGACACCACACTGTACTGGGAAACTCTTAATATATCTACAACTAATGCTGACCTTAGTGCATTGTCGGGATCATTCGCCTTGGTCAACAGTTCAGGTTCATTTAGTGTAACTCCTACAGCAGACTTTACCACTGAAGGCAGCGAATCATTTGCTGTGACTGTTAGAACCGGAGCAAGCTACACAGGAACTGTGGTAGCAACTTGCCCTCCAGTTACGGTCAACGACACTAGTATAACTCCTACAATACATGGTAGCGTGACAGTTGGCAACGAATCTACAAAAAAATATGCGGTAGTTGCTAGTGCAGGAACTTATGATATCATGTCAGGTCCGGATGCACTTGGAAATCGCTACGATGTAGGCAGTGGTTTTATTAACTCATTAGCATTTGCTCCTGATGGCATAATTGAAACCATAACTCCAGGTTGGACTGTAAGGTTTAATAACGGAGACACCCGTACTATTACATCTATTAATAATTTTGAGGGTACTTATGGATTGGTACTTGACAGCCAGTTTACCTACACAGCTGGTGATGTGTTTCCACTCACTCTCAAGAGTCCCGACTATGTGAATCGTCCATGGTATCTTGGCAATACATGGACCTTAGAATGGTGGCAAAAGGCTAACGTATCTACAGCTTCAAGTGGACTTCTTACTGTCATGTGTCAAAGAGACAGTGCCAATGCCATTGACGTATATTATCTAGGTGGTAACTTGGGACTTGCAAATACTAGTGTTGGCATAAGTGAACCCACACCAGGAGTATGGACACACGTGGCCATAGTTAGCGATGCTGGAACTGTAACAGTTTATTACAACGGTGTTTCACAATACAGTGGAATGAGAAACGTTACATTCACTGATTCAACACGTGATTTGTTCATTGGACGCCGTCAAGGTGATTTCCAATACTTTAACGGAAAACTTACTAACGTGCGTATAACAAATACCAAGGTCTATACAGGTGCATTTGTGCCTGCGGTGTTGCCACTCAAGGTGTCTGGAACCAAGCTGTTGTGGACACCAACTAACTACAGTATAAACACTGACGCTAGCGATATAGCTGCTACTATAACTAGTTACAACGGTATGGCATACGATTCAGATTACCCCAACGAGTTTGCCTACGAAGCCATACAAGTGGGCGGTGGCATACTTACCATGACCAAGAGCATCAACGGACTGAGTGTGCAGGCAGCGGCAACTAACTTTGACGGTTCGCCAGCAGCAGGTAGTTATATCAGCATTGACGGAACCATTGTTGCTTCTGACATACTAACTGGTGTAGGACAGGACATGACACGTGGGCATACCATGGTTGTGGTACGCAAGGAAACCAATACCATTGAAAGCATCAATACCTATGATACCTGGGAGACGCCTACATCAATTGAGGCTCCACTGGCCGCAGTTACAGCAGGACGTATTGTAATCATAGTTAGTTACGATGCCACAGCCTGTACAGCAACTATGCGAAATACCCTGGTAAACAGCTACGGTGCTACAGACACCACTTCTACCTGGAATTCAAACCGCAGATCGCACCTGTTTATTGGGACTAAACGATGAGACCCAAAGCAACAGAACACAAAACAAACATAAATAAGAATATTGGAGATATACTAAAATGGCGACAAAAATACAATTTAGACGCGACACAGCCAGCAATTGGTCCAGCACAAATCCTGTACTAAACCAAGGCGAACCTGGGTTTGAAACCGACACTGGCAAACTCAAAATTGGCAACGGAAGCACTAACTGGAACGGTTTACCCTACGGTGACGGCATAGTTGGCGGTGATGGCGAAATTGCCATTGGCTACCAAGCTGGCATGACCAGTCAGAGTTGCGCCGCTGTTGCAATTGGATGTCAAGCTGGCAAAACCAACCAAAGCTGTCAAGCAGTGGCAATTGGTTATCGTGCTGGACAAACTAGCCAGGATAGCGGATCAGTTGCTGTTGGTGAATACGCTGGCGAATGCAACCAAGGAACTCACTCAGTTGCTATTGGATCTAATGCTGGCGAATGCTGTCAAAGCTATGTTGCCACCGCAGTTGGACGCTCAGCAGGCGCTTGCAGCCAAGGAACAGGTGCTACAGCCATTGGACACATCGCAGGCTATTGCAATCAAGGTTATCATGCCACAGCAGTTGGCCGCAAAGCAGGTCAGTATTGCCAAGAACAATATAGTGTTGCCATTGGCGCAGAAGCTGGTCAATGTTGCCAACGTGAATACAGTGTGGCTGTTGGATACCGTGCAGGTAACTGTGATCAAGGTCGTAGCCCAGGATGGGGAGAGGGTGGTGCTATTGCTATTGGTGCTTATGCCGGCGAATGCTGTCAAGAATATCATGCTGTTGCTATTGGACGTGATGCTGGCCAATGCGATCAAGGATTTAGTGCTGTAGCAGTGGGTCGTGCCGCTGGTAATTGTTGTCAAGGACACGGTGCCGTGGCAGTGGGTAAAAATGCAGGTTATAACTGCCAAGGTCCCAACGCAGTGGCCATTGGTAACTTTGCAGGTCGCTACAGCCAAAACTGTGAAGCAGTGGCCATTGGTTATCAAGCAGCCGAATGCTGCCAGAGTTGTAATGCAATCGCAATTGGTGCTTACGCTGGTCAGTATTACCAACGCTGTGGTGCAATAGCCATTGGTGAATATGCAGGTCAAGGCTGTTGCTGTTGCTCTTGTTATGCTCAAGGTCGTAACTCCGTAGCTATTGGATCCGATGCTGGTAATCGAAGTCAGAGTTATGTGGCTGTGGCAATAGGTCGTGCCGCTGGCTACCGTTGCCAAGATACTGGTGCTACTGCTGTTGGACACATTGCAGGCTACGAATGCCAAGGATATCATGCCACAGCAGTTGGACGTAAAGCAGGACAGTATTTCCAACACCAGTATGCAGTTGCAATTGGTGCAGAAGCTGGACGCTATAGCCAGTGTAATGAAGCTGTTGCCATTGGATACCGTGCTGGTGAAAACTGCCAGTCAATAGGTGCAATTGCTATTGGTGCATACGCAGGGCAGGGTGATGTCTGCTCTTGCAGTGGCAGTGGAACCGGCTATAGTCAAGATTCATGTGGTACGCAACAACAGTACGCTGTTGCAGTTGGTTTTAGTGCAGGTAATTATTTACAAGGTCAAAGCGCAGTTGCTATTGGGCACGACGCAGGTAATAGGACTCAAGGCCAGTATGCTGTAGCTATTGGTTATCAAGCTGGTTTTGGAAATACTTGCTGTAGCTCACCACAGGGTAACTACTCAGTTGCTATTGGTTACCGAGCTGGCTATCTAAGTCAGGTTGCAAACAGTATTGCAATCAATGCCAGCATCGATTCATTGAATCCAGGCGAAGCAGGTTTGTACATCAATCCTGTACGTGAAGACACAGGCAACACTGAATACTCAGTTTACTACAACGATACAACCAAAGAACTAACATACACAGTTCCGGTTGCACTTCAGTTGCCACAGAATCTGCAAGATGGTAACGGTGATTATACATTGGTATTAGGTGACGCTGGTAAACACATTTATAAAACAGGCACTGGCGGAGTCAAGATTCCAACCAATGCTGCCGTAGCTTTACCAATTGGCAGTGTAGTTACCCTAGTTACAGGTAGTACAAACTCAACGACTATTACAGCAGTTGACAGTGGAGCAACTACACTTATACTAAGCAAGTTTGGGTCCGACGCTAGCATCAATGTTCCAGTAGACACTTATGTCACAATGCTTAAAATTGACGCAAATCGCTGGATGATCCAGACCTAATCAAATAAATAACATATAGAGGAAACTTAAAATGCCACAATTTAATATCACAGCAACTTCAGTTAAAAAAGAAGGAATGACTGTTAGCAATACAGACAAAAAACGTCACCCAAGCCCAGCTGCTTTTGACACACAAGAATTAGCACAAGCCAATGCTGACAAGTATGCTAAGAGTCTATGTCACGAAGACCACGAAGGTGTTTGGGACTGGGTTGGTCACGCTACCCCAGTTTAATCTCAAGTTGCATTAATAATGACCGTAGCAGTTTCGGCTTCTACGGTCATATAACCTTCGCAAGAAATATTCCAGTCGTCCCCGCCTGATCCATTTCCAGTCACTTCACTGTACGTGGGCACATTCATTTTAACATTTTTAGCTAGGTATTCTTTGCCATTTTCAAATACTCGCCAAACGTGATCCATTGAACCACGACCATTTTGACCTCTTGATTTGTTAAATCTTATGTGATACTTGTTCATAGTATAACTGTTTCTGATTGGGTGTTTCTTGTAGTTTGTGAAACTTTTGCTGCTGGTGTAACAGTAAGATTATAGTGTACTAAACGTGTGGGTTCGTCTATGGGATTACGAGTAACACTATGTGGCAACCAAGAATTAATAAAGTACATTGAGCCAGGTTTTGGATTAAACAATACCTTAGAACTTGCGTCAGTTATTTTATTTAAATCAGATTCTGGTAGTATAATCTGCATACGCCCTGGACGTGGGTCATGCAACATAACTTGACATCCACCTTCAGGAGCATCGATAAAATAAAATCCTGTTATTTGCGCTCCGTGATTGTGTATATGTTCTTCATGTCCGTTCCATTTGCGATGTTCTTGACACCACATTTCTTGAAAATAAACATCAAAGTTTTTCATGTCATGACCTTGGTCTTTTAATATAGCCCAAGAAGCCTCTGCAATAAAACTGGTAAATTCAGCAAGTTCTGGCTCATGAAAAAAGCCTTCAGTTTGTATAGGATGCATTGGGTTTATTGGCGGTTGATTAGTATCCATTCTTTGTTTTAAATATTTGTTGGATACGTTTTTAACCGCTTCTAAAAACTCAGGTTTTTCAATTACATAAACTGGACTGGCAAAATATTGAAGTGGGGTAAGTGTATTATTTGTCATAGTGCTTCTATTTATTAGAACAGTTAATCACTAGAAAAATTAATAAGTATAGTATGACTATCTTATATGCTTTATTCGTTACACACAGCACCCTTGCATGTGTTACCCTTTAGCTAAATATACTAAAGAGATCAGAATATGCCAATTCAAACAATTTTAATAGGTAATTACGCAAACGACGGTACCGGCGATGATTTACGCACGGCATTTGAAAAAGTCAATGCTAATTTTGCTACTTTTAGCTCAGAAGCTATTGTCAACGGTTCATATGTAGTTTCATTGGATTCCAATGGCAACTTGGTCATTCCCGGAACCATCAAAAGTAGCGGTCCTGTAAAAATTATTGCTGGCGGTGATGCATTAAACCCCAATATCAATTATGTACAAATGCAATGGGCCAGTGATGTGGATAATCCAGATACTGGAAAAAATCAATATGTATGGGCCGATGCAGATGGCGTACATATCAACACTTCACTGTTTGGTACAGAAGGAGCCATATACGATAACCGTTGGTGGTTCAAGAATACTGGAATTTTAGAATTACCAAGTTTGGCTCAATTGGTGCCGTCAGAACCTGGTAACATAGATTTAAAAGCTGGTCCAGGTGGTTGGGCAGAGCTTGCTTCAAATAATGATGGTCAATATGTGTGGGTTGACGATAATGGTGTATATATTGCAACTAATTTTATATCCTCTCCTCGCATATGGCAATTTGGGTTAGATGGTTCATTAACGTTTCCAGATGGAACAGTTCAATTAACCGCTGGCGGAGCTGGAAGTGATTTAGACTTTGGCTCATTTACAGTGCCAAGCACATACGATTTTGATCTTGGATCATTTTAAGGATTAGGGGAATATAAATGGCATTACAAATTAGACGCGGCACAGAAGCGCAAAGATTAGCATTATCTGGTGTAGATGTTCCTTCACTAGGCGAACTGTTATACACAACAGATACTAAAAAACTGTATATTGGTGACGGTGTTAGCGCCGGTGGACAAGATGCTGGATACATTTCTTCAGTGGCAGTTGCTGGGCAAGATACATTATTATCATCCGGTGATAATAATGTATTAACAGTCGTTGCTGGTACAAACATCGCACTAACTACCAACGATTCAACTAACACTTTAACGATTGACGGACCGGCAGACTTTAACGGTGGAACTATTGCCGCATTAACTGTTGGTGAAAATTATGCTGCTAATCCAACAGATTCGTTTGTGGATATTGAAGGTGGATCCAATAGATTAATGCGTATGGGCGTGAACATGTCAACTTTTGGTGTTGACATAAGTCCATTTATTCAAATTGCTGCTTATAGAGCTAGTCCTGCTAATAATAATGCTGGTCCAATGATTGAATTTAGACAATCAACCGCAGTGGAATTGGATACAGTTATAGCAAATATTAAATCAGTTGTTACGAATGTTGCTAATGGTGCAGAATCTGGAAAATTGGTATTTGGGGTTGCTGACGCCGCTAACGTTGTGTCCATTGATGGTACTGGATTTGTTGGAAATTTAACTGGTGATGTAACTGGTGATGTAACTGGCAACGTGTATGCAATTGATACATCATTGTTAGTGGATGCAACCGATAAAAAATTTAATGGCAATGTAACTGGCAATGTAACTGGCAATGTAACTGGCAATGTAACTGGCATTTTAACTGGTCATGTAATTGGCAGTGTATTTTCCGATGATTCTACAGTATTAGTAGATGGCCCATCTGGTGTGCTTAGAGGTGAACACATTGGTATACTAACTGGTGATGTGTATGGTAGATTATTAACAACGAAATTAGAAATCACAAACGATTCAATTTTATCAACTACTAACAATGGCAGTATCTTTATGAATCCAGCTGGAACTGGATCAGTTAATATTTCTAGTAATTTAATAGCCAATGGTATTCAAATATTTGGACCGTCAATAGACGGCTCAAGCGGTGACGGAGCACTACGTGTAGCTACACCAATACATACTTCTTTCAGCGTACAATCCGTAGAAGTCCACAATACGGCAGTTTCATCTGGTGGCGTTCTTTTTGCCAGAGGACGAGGAGACATTACAGCTTATCAAGCTCAAACATTCCAAACTTTACAAAATAATGATTCTATTAAAAACCTATTATTTGCTGGACATGATGGCACTGATTTTATAGTGTCCTCAGGAATTGTTGCATTAGTTGACGGTGCAGTAAGTACTGGTTATGTTCCGGGAAGATTAGAGTTTAAAACAACAAGTACTGATGGTACTGCTGTTACACGTTTGACTGTCAATAAAACCGCAGTAACCAGTGCAGTGCCTTTCAAGCTACCAGTTTATGCAGATGATGCAGCTCGTTTGGCAGCGATTGCTAGTCCTCAACAAGGTATGATGATTTTTATGCAATCCGGCACTTCTCCAGCGGCTACAAATCAAATGCAAGTATTTGACGGAACTAACTGGGTTTCACTGTAATTTAATATACAGTCCCTTGATAAATATTATATCGAGGGAACAGCATGTTGAATATTTGGACTGAAAAATCTGGCTACACATTTGGTACTATACAAGAAGGTACAATTGTCAATCTTGCACTGCCAATATCTTACTACGACCCAGGTGTTTCTTTTACAGTAATAAGCGGATCGTTGCCCCCAGGGCTTAGAATAGTAAATTCGTCTATTCAAGGGTCAGCATATGAAGTTGCCAGAGCAACCACGTTTACGTTTTGCATACGTGCAACAGATAACGGAGAACGATCTGATAGAACTTTCACTATAAATGTAGAAGGTGCAGACAATCCTGAATTATTAAACAATGAAGGATCATTGCCCGTTGGTTCAAACAACGCCTTTTTTATTTTAGATTCGTCAGTTGTTGATTTTCAAATTGATGCAATAGATTACGACACCGCAGCTGGTCAAACATTACAATTTTTTATATCCAGCGGAGATGGTACATTACCTCCAGGATTAACAATGTCCCCAAGTGGAAGGATAACTGGCTTAATTAAACCATTACTAACAATTAATAGTATAACAGACGGAAGCGGCAGTTATAACACTGACTTATACGACAGTATTGGTTACGATTTTGGAAATCGTCCAGACAATGGTTATGATAGTTTTGTTTATGATACAGTAACTTTTGATTTCAATTTGCCAATCACTACACCAAAAAAACTTAATAGAAATTATGAATTTAGGGTAAGTGTAAGTGACGGAGATACTGTTACAAAGAAAACATTTAGAATTTATGTAGTTGGTGACGACTTTTTACGTGCAGACAACACCTTAATGAATGTGGGCACTGGCGTATTTACATCAGATGGGACTTTTATAAGAAAGCCTATTTGGATAACTCCAGAAAATTTAGGAACACATCGAGCCAACAATTACTTGACTATATTATTAGACACGTACGAAGTTCCAGTCATTGGACAAGTAATTTATAGTTTAGACGCAACAAATCCTGATTCAACTATAAGCGAACTACCTCCAGGTTTACAGTTTGATGTTACAACATCTGAATTGTTTGGAGTTGTTCCTTATCAACCAGCAATTACTAGGACTTATAAATTTACAATCACTGCCACTAGATTTGGCCTTGACAATGAAACCGCTGCATCAAAAAGAACATTCATTATAAGAACATTGGGTGAGGTTGAAAGTAAGATGACTTGGTTGACCCCAAGTTCATTGGGTAGCATTGATGCAAATTATATTAGCACACTGGTAGTTTCCGCAACATCAACTATTCCAGATGCTACTATTTTATATAGAGTGACCTCAGGAATTTTTCCACCAGGTCTAACATTAGAACTCAATGGTGAAATTACGGGTAAAGTAAATCAATACAGTGATGTGTCAACTCTTGGAATGACAACATTTTCTGATGGTGTATATACTAATCAAACATTTGACGGCAACGCAACTAGTGTTGATAGAAAATTTGTGTTTACTATTACTGCACAAGATCAATACGGATACAGTGCTATAAGTAGAGAATTTACTTTAGGTATTAATACACCCAATGATAGATTGTATAGTAGTATTGTTGCTAGAACATTTATGAGTCAAGATAAACGTGCAATCTTTAATAGTTTTGTTAATGACAGTAATATTTTTACATCTAGCAGCATTTATAGACCCAATGATGAGAATTTTGGAATTCAACGAGATCTTAGAATGACCATTTACGGCGGCATAGAAACAAAAACAGCTGGAGAGTATGTATCAGCCATGGGATTAAATCACAAACGTAAACGATTTACATTTGGTGATGTAAAATCAGCTAAGGCCAAAGTTCCAGGAACAAATACAGTAGTTTATGAAGTCATCTATGTTGAAATGTTTGACCCGTTAGAAAAAGGAATAGAATATCTCAATCCAACTGTTACACGTTCACCCGATCCCAAAAAAGTAACTGTGGACAGCGGCAATGGCATCTGGGCCCTTAACACCGATACTGCCTTAATGAATCGTGCAGAACCATACTTGCCCCGACCAGATAATAGAATTACCATAGACCAAAAAAACATACATATTAGCGATCCTAGTTTTAACATACGTTTCCCCAGCTCTATATCTCTTTGGAGAGAAAGACTTAGAGCAGTTGGATTAACCGAGAGAAATTATTTGCCTTTATGGATGCGTAGCATACAGGACATAACCAAACAAGAATTAGGATTTACTTTAGCAGTTCCAATCTGCTTCTGTAATCCAGGAACTTCAGCAGATATTTTGTTGAATATAAAGTATAGTGGATTTGACTTTAAAAATCTTGACTATACTGTAGACAGATATATAATAGATTCCGTTACTGGTGAGAGTAGCGATAAATATCTAGTATTCAAAGATGACAAGGTAACCATATCATGACCAGTGCAATAAACACAGATAACATTAGCGGCACATTTCCAGTAGCCGGGCAAGACAATAATAGCCAAGGTTTTAGGGACAATTTTACAAACATCAAAGCGGGTTTAAATGTTGCAAAGAGTGAAATTACAACTTTACAAACAAACACTGCTAAATTGAATGTTGATAACGACTTTAACGGTCAAATTTTAGCCAACGCTGAATTTAATAAATTTTACGGTTCTGTTAGAAATAACGGACCAATTAGTACTAATACCAGTGTAAACGTTGAAAACGGACCTTTACAAATTTATACAATTGGAGCAAACCTCACATTGCAGTTTATTCAATGGCCCGTAAGTGATAGATTTGCCAAGATCAGAATTCACTTGAAGAGTGATGGCTCCTCTCGTATTGTTAAATTTGTTACAGAATCTGGAACAGATAGCGTATTTTATGCAACAGGATTTCCAGTTGACGGTTCTGATAAGGCAGTCACACTAGCAAATACTTCTGCACACAAAGTTGTTGAGGCTTGGACATTTGATGGTGGAATTTCAGTGTTCATGCAGTACTTGGGCGAGTTCACATTATAATATGGTAATCAATCCCCTAGTCGATGACCTGAGTGGTCTTAAAGATACCGAAGTCGAGTCTAAAATTGCCGACTTGAGCAAGAAGTATTGGTTGACTAGAAATCCTGACATACAATATCAAATCAGCTGTTTCATTCAAATTTACAAGGATGAAATGGCTATGCGACGTGCTAAAGCATGGGAACAACAAAACCAAAAGAGAAATAAAGATCTTGACAATTTAATACAAGTCAACTAAAATAGCAGTATGACTTCAGATAAATTTGGCAATGTACTCTACGATTCTACCGATATAGTGAATATGCTATATAAGGGAGATGGTGAACACTTATCCAAAGTGTTGTGCGAAAACAGCATTGACCTATCCAAACTAGCAGAAATTGCTAACATCCAACTTAATCACGTTGATCCAACATTGTATGACATTGACGTAGAGACTTTTGACAGTATTTGTCAAAATGATTGGATGATGCCCAAAGAATATAAAACATTTGATATTGCTAAATGGGTATTAGACAACTGTGAAAATCAAGATCAGCTACAACGTGTTGGTGAAGAACTGCTTGAATTTCAACGAAGAAATATGATGCCTTTACTACAATGGCTTAAATATTTCGTAGATTATTGCAGAACTAACAACGTGGTTTGGGGTGTAGGTCGTGGATCCAGTGTATCCAGTTATGTGCTATTTTTAATAGGTGTGCATAAGATAGATTCCATGAAATATAATTTAGACTGGCAAGACTTCTTAAGATAAATACTACTATAATCCAGGAGATTAATATGGCAATGAAAGAACAACAACGCAAAATTTACCGTAGTGCTAACGGTAAAGAAATTGATATTGAAAAACTAAGAAGCAAGAATGAACTAACTCCGGCAGTTGGTAATGCTCGCGTCAATGCTCGTGGTGATGAATTAGGCCCCGGTGGCAAAATTATCCGCAAGCGTGAAGAAGTAATGGCAGAATATTACAAAGGCAATCCAGCGAAAGGCGAAGAATGAACGTTGTAAAAGGTAAAATTAGACCTATCCGAGATCATATCCTTGCAGTAGATATGGAGTTTGGTGAAGTCACAACAAGTAGTGGCATTGTTTTAAAAAGCGATGACGGCAAAGATCACGGAATTAAACCACGTTGGTGTCAAGTTTGGGCTATTGGTAGCGAACAAAAAGACGTTAAAGTGGGCGAATGGATTTGTGTTGAACATGGTCGTTGGACACGTGGTCATACTGTTGAAGACGAATCTGGCAAGGAAATTGTTATTCGTCGAATTGATGCCAACGGCATTATGGTATCAGCAGACGAACCACCTTCAGACGTTTACATTCCCAAGTAACAAACGGTTAACCTAACCCAACAGGACTATTGACTAGTCCTGTTCTTACCTGTATAATATACAAAAGGAGTGATTATGAAACAATTGTGGGTAGAAAAGTATCGTCCGGCTAGAATTGACGGATATGTGTTTAGAGATGCACATCAAAAGTCACAAGTGCAACGCTGGATTAAAGAGGGAACAATTCCTCATTTGTTGTTTAGCGGTAACGCTGGTATTGGTAAGACAACACTGGCAAAGATTTTGCTCAATGAGTTGAACATAAACGACTTAGACGTTTTAGAAATTAACGCTAGTCGTGAAAACGATGTGGACACTGTGCGTACTAAGATTATCAACTTTGTACAAATGATTCCGTTTGGTGCATTCAAAGTTGTAATGTTGGATGAGGCAGATTATTTGAGTCCAAACGCACAGGCGGCATTGCGCGGCGTGATGGAAACGTATGCAACAACAAGTCGCTTTATTTTAACGTGTAACTATCCCAATCGCATTATTCCAGCATTGCACAGTCGTTGCCAAGGATTCCACGTTGAGAAAGTGGATCAGCTTGCAGTGTTTGAACGAGTTGAAACGATTCTTAAAGCAGAAAGTATTGTATATGATAATGAGACACTGGCAAATTATGTGGCCGCAACTTATCCAGATTTACGCAAGTGTATCAATTCAGTACAAATGAACAGTATGGATGGTAAATTACATCGTCCAGAAAAAAGCGATGCTGGCGAAGCAGACTACAAATTTGAGATGGTTGAGCTATTTAAGGCTGGTAAAATTGCAGATGCACGTAAACTAGTGTGCAGTCAAGCACGTCCGGAGGAAATGGAAGACATTTATCGCTGGTTGTATGATAACATCACTATCTTTGGTGATGATGCAAAACAAGAGAAAGCAATTCTTATTATTAAACAAGGTCTTGTTGATCATACACTAGTAAGTGATGTTGAAATTAACTTGGCCGCAACATTGATTAGATTGGCGCATCTATGACATATTTGGTGACTGAGAACTGCATCAAGTGCAAGCATACTGATTGTGTAGAAGTATGTCCAGTTGATTGTTTTTATGAAGGTCCTAACTTTTTAGCAATTAATCCAGACGAATGTATCGACTGTGGAGTATGTGTTCCCGAATGTCCCGTTGATGCAATTGTGCCTGACAATGATGTCGATACCAATGTAGTGTTTTGGACTGAGCTTAACGGACGGTTGAGTAAAAAGTGGCCGGTTATTACTAAACGTAAGGCAGCATTACCTGATGCTGAAGAGTGGAACGGCAAACCAAACAAACTTGATTTACTTGAAGAATGACAGAAAAAAAATCAAATTTAGCCAAAGGCAGACATAGTTATGATGCAGAAGTTGGCGGTACTCTAATACCATTCTTTAATAGGAATGTAAGCGAGTATCCTACAGAAGCAGGTGGAGTTAAGTTTGATCTGGTTCCTGTTACTAAACAAAAAGATATAATGATCAATCATGCTAGGATGTATGCCCGGCAAGAATATGATCGTATAATGGAATTGGTCAGTGTGTTAGAAAAACAAGCACAGGCCATTAAGCGTAGATTAGATATCACAGATGCAGTACACGGGGCAGTTTATCAGTTTCAACCAGTGATGGGCAATATCTATTGGCTAGTATGGGACAAACGAAAGCAACATACACTACTAACACAGAATGGACCTAACGATTGGTCTAGCAGTGCTCCAGAAGACTATGACTATCAAGCGCAAGTAAAATATATGGGCGACCATACTTGGATGGAAATAGAATGAAACAAAAATATATAGATTTGTATAATGACTTTGCTGAACGTACAGCAAAATTAAGCCATGCACGTAGATTACAAGTTGGAGCAGTTATTGTCAAAGACGATACGGTTATTAGTTACGGGTATAACGGAATGCCCAGTGGTTGGGATAACAACTGCGAAGATAAAGAATTTGAGAGTGGCGATGCGGGAGGATGGTTAACCCCTGAAGAAATTGAAACACAGTGGCCATTTGAAGAATGGGTTCCAGCACACAGTCGAAAAATGCGCTATCGTCTTAAAACTAAACCAGAGGTGCTTCATGCCGAATCAAACGCAATTGCCAAATTGGCTAAATCTAACAACAGTGGTATGGGTGCTACTATGTTTATTACCCATGCTCCATGTTTGGACTGTGCCAAACTTATATTCCAAAGTGGTATTGGCAGTGTTCTATATAGGGACGCTTATCGGGATACTGGTGGCGTCACGTTTCTGGAAAAATCAGGTGTAGAAGTTACACAAATAAAAAGGGCTCCTAAGAGCCCCTTTTAACTTATTAGTTGTCCCCGTACAGCGATAACACCTCCTTTACTGCATCGTGGCGTTCAATATCTTTATGGTCAAACTGAACTATATCGATATGTTTCATTTGTTTATTTTTGAGTAGGTTGCAAAAATTAATCAAGCCATTGTCGTTTACACGATCAGCTTGGGCTAGGTCACCAGTCACTACCATTTTAGAATTTTCTCCCAAACGTGTTAGCAACATTTTCATCTGATTTACAGTGGCATTTTGCATTTCATCAGCAATAATGTATGCGTTCTTAAAGGTTCTTCCTCGCATATAAGCGAGTGGGCTGATTTCGATAACTCCTTCCTCCAACATCTTAGCGATGTCTTGTGCTTTGTAATACTCTCCTAAGACGTCAAATATAGGACGGGTCCACGGTGCCATTTTTTCATTCAATGTACCTGGCAAAAATCCTAAATCTTCATCTACAGAAACGGCGGGTCTAGTAACTATGATTTTGTCAACTAGCCCTTCCTGATACAACTTAATACCATGCATTACTGCCAGCATGGTTTTACCCGTGCCAGCTGGACCAATAGCAAACACAATGCTTATTGATTCTTCTTGTAATTTTTGTAAGTAAGTTTTTTGGTTAGAATTACGTGCTGTCATTACTACACGTTGCTTCTTTTGGGGAAGGTATGACTGAAAATCAATTACTTTAACATCAGATGTAAAACGTTTTTTCACGCGGTTTTTACTCATCTAGTTATTCTCCTACTCTTTAATGTAAAAGTAGGACTTGTAGCGACCGCCTCGATAACTACAGAGGTCCTACACAATTACTTATACGTTTGGTGAAATAATAAACACATACTACATAGAACTTTCCTAGCTAAATACTTGAGTACAATATAGGACTCATATCCATGCGCGATATTTTAGAAGTAATTAAAAACGTAGAAAGCATCTATAACAACAATTCCAGCTTGGCTATTCTAAAGGACTTTGAAAGAGTTCTAGACGAAATGGATATGTACGTATATAAAAACTGGCAAGACGGTGAATTAGCTAGCGGACCAAAAGTAGATAGACATTGGGTTACCGCAGAATTCATGTGGGACTATGACAAAATGCCAGACCCAATTGCTGCTAAAAGATTAACAGAATTAGGCTGCAAGGTCACGTTTCAAAAAACACAAAAAGTAGAGCCGCGCAAGATTCGAACACCTGACGATTTACGTCCTGGAACAAAGAAGGGCAAGTTAGATTCCAAACCTATTTGGGTTGTAGAAATTGCAATGCCTAAAAAATTAGTATTTGATATTTTTAACGGATACATGGATCGTATTAGAGAAGAACGTTCTAGCAAAGGCCCAACAGCTGGTAATGAAGGACCAGCTGGACCAGCAGCAGCACCGGCAGCACCGCCAGCAGCAGCACCGGCAGCAGGAGCACCAGTATAATGAAAATTAATGAAGATTTAGTCGCAGGTGATTTAATAAATTTAATCAGCCACGTTTTTGAAATTGACAGCTATAAAAGCAAGATTGGCGAAGATGGAGATATAGTTGTACTGAGTTTTACTGCTGATAGTAAAGCCCCAGCAGATGATCTTGCAAGATTTTTTGAAATGGGTTACGACTTTGTGGTTGACGCCGATGCCACCAACGGTCCAGTAGACAACGGAAAATTTAAAGTGTTTGTTGAGATTGAAAGAACCAAGCACGTGCCAAAACAAATTATAGAATTATTAGACGGCGCTAGTAGATTGACTGGCAGCGATAATTGGAAGTTTAGATACTACAAGAGTTTTAAAAGTGTGCCAGCTGATTTGGAAACTTTAGAAGCAGCAATTCCCAAAGACATAGACGGTTATGATGAGAGAGTTGCAAATAATGAAATGAATAATTTTTCTAATTTCTTCAGCAGAGGGTTTGCTGAAAACGTTAGTGTATTAGAGGACGACATTAGGTTTGAAAGAGTGTTTGCTGAATCTGTTAAAATGCGTATTAAAGATTTTGATCGTAAAGATGCATTATATAATAGAATTCCAGGTGCTATCAAACTAGAATCTAAGGACATGAGTGAGATATTGTTTCTAACAAAAACGCTTGGTAACTACAATATTACAAAAATTAACAACACATTTATATTTGAAAATAATGGATACGCAGTTGCGTTGGAGATGATTTAATGGATCAATTAGGATGGATAATAAGCATAATCCCGGATGGTATTTTTATCTGGATCACTTATATTATCATCGCATTGGGTATTGGCCTATATGTAGCTAGTAAGTTAGTTACATGGATTCCTATGATGGGGCAATATAAATTGCCAGCAGAATTAGTAGGAGTTGTTTTATTATCAGCTGGCACGTATTTGTTTGGAAGTTATGGCACTGAAATGATATGGCGGGCTAGAGTTGAAGAACTTGAAGCAAAAGTAAAAATAGCAGAAGAAAAGAGTCAGCAAGTAAATGTTGTAATTCAAGAAAAAGTAGTTACTAAAATTAAAGTAGTCAAGGAAAATGTATATGTTAACAGAGAAATCATTAAAGAAGTTGCGGGCAAACAGTTGGATGCTCAGTGTGCTTTGCCTAAGTCTACTGTCAGCTTGCACGACAGCGCCAGTCGTAATGAAGTGGCCGGACGTGCCGCCGCAACTGATGGAACCCCCAGCGAAGTTAAAGCCAGTCAGCTCCTCGACAGAG
>Ga0114975_10001056_pt1 | contig 20045 bp, 18 predicted proteins | sample S_130626_EF_Meta_FD_87031 | JGI IMG/M metagenome (GOLD analysis project Ga0114975, IMG submission 87031) | Freshwater microbial communities from Lake Simoncouche, Canada to study carbon cycling - S_130626_EF_MetaG | ecosystem: Environmental > Aquatic > Freshwater > Lake | place: Lake...
GAAGCTTTAAAAGACTTGTATAACACGAGCTATATGAGTCTTATTAATGATTTTCATATTTTATGTAAAAATATGCATGGTTTTGTTTCGTTACATAAGAATGATTGTAACGTCAAGCTATATGAGGAACAACCCGTCAAAGACAACTCTTATGATATTGTGGATTCTGAGAACAACGATAAATTGGTTTTAGTTCATTATAGTGAAACGAAGGTTATACCTCCTCGAACATAATATTTATTTGAATAATGTATTTGAATAATGTATTTGAATAATTTATTTTCTAAAAACTATTTAAAAAAATATAAATATATATATTATCTCGATGTATCGTTTAGCAAAAGTCGGTTCTAGAAATTTTTCAACTGTATCTACAATTGGTTCAAATGCATTTGATATTTTCAAAAAATCATGTTATTATAAAGTTGATTTCAAAATCAATGAAGAACAACCTATCCAAGAAGCAGTAACTCGTTTTAGTGCAATGAATATTAGTTCATTGGCCGTTGTTGATAAAAATAATAATTTAGTAGGTGTTTTATCCAAGCGTGATTATATCAATAAAGTCGCTGCACTAAATAAATTGGATGAAAATATAAATGTAAGGGATATTTGCACATATGGAAGTAATATCATTGTTGCAAAGAAGACGGATTCTCTCGAGACATGTATGAACAAAATGCTTTTCAAGAATATTCATCATTTATTGATTACTGATGATAATAACAAGGAATTTATTGGTATGATCTCAATGAAGGATATTATCCAAGATATCATGAAAGATAAACAAGAAACTATCACAAGACTAACCGATTTCAATATTGGTAAGGGTGCATTTTTTGGGAGTGAATAATTTTGTACGTTTTCGATGAAAAAACCATAAAAAATTGAATAGATTTTGATATAATATATTTTATGATATCAAAAACAAAATGACAAGTCTTATGAATCGTGCTGCCGAATATGTTGTATCGAAAATGTTTCCATTATTGGAAATCCAGAATTATAATGGACATTATTATTTGAAAATTCAAGAGAATTGGGTGTATTTTCATCCGTCAAAATATGCAAAAAATAGTTCGTTTAATGAAATATTAAAATATTTTATTAAAAAATATGATTCTGTGTTTCATGAGTTACAAGAGACAAATTTGAATTGTGAAATATTATTAATAAGAGAATTTATCAACAAAGACATAATAAAAAACACAAAAAAAATTATAAAAAAACTATTTGAATATTGCGAAAAAAACGTTCCTAACACAGCAGTGAATCATGACGAAAATATTCATCCTCAATTACCAGTTGAATTATCAAATATGATATTTGAATTCATTCCAAATGACACTGAAATAGATATTGTGAACAGTATCAAAAAAGATATCATGCGTCCGAAAAATGAGATTATAGCTGAGTTGATCAAATTTTTACCACATATTGAATCAAACCCCGCAAAAATCGAGGTCTATTTTAAATATATCGATTTGTATATTACTAATAACATTGTTATTGATATTTTAAGAAATAAAATAGTTGATGAATTTCAAGAGAAAAAGTCATTTCCAGATTTACATCCAATTTTCAAAGATGATTTTAAAAATATAAAAAAATATATTTATTTAAACAAGACATCATTCAGTAGCATTGATGATTTACCATCATTTATTGAAAATTCCATGGAACAATTATTGTTTAGTGAATTGAAAGCATTATTCGGTAAAATCGAAAAATACGAAAAATATGAATATTTCAGGAGTGAATATAAATATCAGGTATTTCATGATATCTCAGAAATTGAAATTTTTCAAAAAATATTCAATTTTAAATTATATAATAGATTCTTTATAACAAATTGGCAAAAAGCCCTTCCTGAATTGCTATCAAACAAAACGAATATTTTGACAACACTTGATATACAGATGATCAAGCAATTTCCTATTTGGGCAAAAACCCTTTTACAAAATATTTCCGCTAGAACTATTGATAAAATGAATTACTTTTCAAAATTAGAAAAATATGATAAAAAGCAAACAATGATAAAACGTGTAGAAATACTTATAAAAATGCAAAATGAATATAGATATCATGATTTACAAAAATACAAAAATCAATCACGTAATGAGTTGAACAAAATAGAAAAGTTTATAGATAACTGATCAATATGTTTGTATTCAAAATTTTACATGTTTTTTCATCGTTTTTTTCATCGTTTTGTTCATTCATTCGGTATAAAAATAGAATGAAACCCTAACCCTATCTCTTCTTTTATGGGTATATCTATAAAACTATAGGTATCTAAATTCATTATAAATAATCGCGTATCTTTATTATTATAAATGCTATAATAAAATGCAATCAAATAATACGAATCATCGACCTTTTTTATAGCAGGTTCTCCACAAATGAATTTATCAACCAGTTCGATCTTTTTTATCAGTTCTATTCCTTCACATATAACAAACCCATTATTTATACGGTTCTCAATGCTTTTGAAAATAGTACGATTTCCATATGAAATAGGAAACTCTATATTTAATTCTTCGAGCTCCGGGTTTTTCTCTATGGTTACTAATTTTGTATCTTTATTGATTATCATTTTTCTATATTTTCCCGTTATATTGAGTTCATTGAAATCGATTTTCTCATAAAGAGATGCATAGATCTCTATATGTGTATCATTTTCTTTGCTATTTGCAAAATGAAATACATAAAAGCTTTTATTTATATTATATCGCTCTATTTTCATTGTTGTTTTATCTAATATGTTGATAACTGTGTCTTTTGTTTCATCTAATTTTACAGACATGGGTCTGTTTAGAAAATTTTTGAAATCGATAATCAATGGAGAATCTATAAAAATTATTTTATTAGGAGAACTCCAAAAATCATGAACGATCGGGATATATTTCGTTGCAATTGTGCGGGTTTTTATTGTTTCGAAATTTTTATCTAATTCAAAATAATTAACCTCGTTTCGCAAAATATCACAGTCTATTGTCTCTATTGTTGTTCCGTTTGTCTTTGAATGTGCTGAAAATTGTTGAATATTTTTGATTGATTTTCTTTCTATTGTTTTTATATTTTTGTTCTTGAAATTTATATCCAATTTGTATGGCAAATCCCTTTCATATAATGAATACGTATTATTATCGAAATGCATGAGTGCTGTGTTAGAAACACCTAATATTTTGGGAAATAATTTCATAGTGCTGAGAACTTCAAATAATGTTCTTAAAATCTTGTTTTTTGGTATTTTTCCGTTTTTTTGTTCGTATCTTAATTTATCTGTCCTTATGAAATATTTTATAAAAGTAAGTTCTCCATTATCGAAAAATACTCCATGTATCAAGCCATCTCCAGTAAATAAATCGAAAATTGTAGAAACCGAATGTATATCTATGTCTGGACCTATCATACCATAAAACCCATTCATTTTTTTCAATATATTTTGTTCGCTTTCTATAAATTTATATTCTAGTTTTTTAGTAAGTTCTCGATCTTTTATTTTGAATCTTGGTCCAAATGGTATTTTGATAAAAAATGTATCTATAAATGCGGTTTGTAGCAACAATATAAATAAAATAAAATAAATAGTCATCTTGATAGTATATATATATTTCTGTTTATATTTTTTATATTTTACATTAAAATAACGAGAATATGTCCGAACGATGATACAAAATGCATAAATGAATGGTATTGGTCGGCTATTTGCTTGTCTTCACAGAAACAATATTGTTTTTTTGAATATCCAAAATAATATAAATAAATTGTTATCAAAAATGTTGATATAATAGAAATTATATAGACTATTTGTTTGTAATCGATCGGTCGTAAACATTTTGTATAAAATAAATATCCGCCATAAAATACTACCATCAAAATAGCTATTTTGTCTATTATCATAGCGTACATATTATAAGTGGAATGCACTATTAATGATGTTATTACTAATATAAAAAATATTATTGAATAGAACAAATATCCAAAATAAAATGCCGCTATAGAATTGACTAAAAAAATCAAACTAGAATAAAAACAACAATTATTTGTTGGTTGGGTTGTTTCGATGTTTGTATCTGGGTCCATTTATTTTTATTATATAATTTTATAATAAAAATTTTATAAAAACACACTATAGAGACATAGAAAGAAATTCATCGACTGTCATTTTACGACCATCATACTTGAATTCACCTTTTGCGCCACGTAAATCCGCGCCAGTTAAAACCGCATCTGTTAAATCTGCACCATGTAAATCCGCGCCAGTAAAAACTGCATTTGTTAAAATTGCGCCGATAAATTTTGCATCTCTTAAATTTGTACGAAGTCCTGTTTTTTGTATATGAATAAATTCAGTACCAGTTAAATCCGCGCCGGTAAAATTTGCACCTGTCAAATTTACACCTGAAAATTTTGTGTTAGAGAAATCAGCACTTTTGAAGTCTACACCTGTTAAATCAGAATTATAAAAACTTACGCGAGTTAGATCCGCATTTTTAAAGGTTGCATCGGTTAAATCTGAGTTCCAAAAATCTACACCTTCTGCTTTTACTTTTTTGAATTTTGCTTCTTTGAATGTGCTATTTTTAAAACGTAACTCAAATAATTCGGCATCATTGAAATTTGCATCAGTAAAATCACAACGAATAATTTCACCATGACTAAAGTCTGTATTGGTTAAATTTGTATTGGTAAAATTGGTATCAGTTATTGTTATTCTTTGACCCGAACCAATTTTAGATTTAGTCAAAATTGCACCTGTAAAGTTTACATCAGTCAAACTTTTACTGAAAATTTTTACCGCTTTCAAATTTTTACCACTTAAATTTTCATTTTTCAAATCTGATTTTGCTAACAGTTGATCTCTTAAATTTGGAGTGTCTTTTTTTTGTGCTGCGTTCGCTAAATTTGTTTTTGGTGAATGCGAAGATGAAGACTTACTAGAATTTTTACGAGTTCCTTTAGGAGATGTTTTTTTTTCACAATTTCCTGTTTTTTTGCTTCTAACAGTGCCATTTGGACAACGAGGTAGCTTCGGCATTTATATATATATCTAAATATTATTATTTTTCGTTATTTGATGTCAAGATAATATTCAAAAAAATATCGCTCTTTTTTGATACATCAAATATATCATTTGTATTCATTTTTGAAATACCTTGTTCTCTTAATACATACGTCTGTTCTCTTTTTATTTTCAATTGATTTGTATAAAAATAAATAGGTTTTTTATAAATTCCTATGTCGATTTTTTCGGTTTTCAATAAATAATCAATACAATACGTCAAATCAACATGGATATTATTATCATTATCTATTTTTATATTTTCCGCTAACATTGGATTACATTTTACATAAATATCACATCCTGAATTATCATATACTAATTCATGATGCCATAATGGTATTATATATTTGTCATCATTTATATTAAGTTTATATAAATTGTTCTCAAATAGATCATTCAATACAGGATTTAATATTATACATTCATCGTTTTTTACCTTGTTTTTTATAATTTCATCTATCTTTTCATAAAATAAATCATTGAAATGGAGAACATCTCTATGAAGTTGCATTATTTCATGTATTTTTATAAGTGTTTTTTTATCTAATTTTTCTAGTGTTTCTAATGCGGTCTTTTCACAAGTGTTAGATATTCTCTGAATAATAGTACAAAATAAATTATTACCTGATTCAGTTTTGAGAACATTTTTCAAAAACGAATAAAGAATCCAACGATAAGAAGTTTTGTCTATTTTACTTTCAATATCGTCATCTTCGTCGCTACTATCATTATCATCATTGTAAAAATGAAAATAAGTATCATCCTTGTATTTCATCAAGTATTCATATGCTTCATGAATCTCTTGAAATTTTGAAGATGCATCCGCACTATTATTTTTATCAGGATGATATATAAGAGCTAGTGTCCTATATTTCTTTTTAATTTCATTTATGTTTTTATTTTCATAATATTGTTTATCTATTTCGAGAATATCGCATGCCCTTTTATAGTTCATTGTATTATTATAAATCTTCGTATTTATGTACCTTATTTATTATATAAAACATAATACTCTCTAAATGGTATATTGGACGATAATTATTATTATAATATTTCAAAAATACATATGATTTTTCTAGTACGTCTGATATATCATTGCCGTTTATTTTTCCATTTTCAATAAAATATTCTATTATATATGATAAACATTCTACTGTATCTAAATTATATGTTAATATATCATATAGTGTATCGCGGAAATCGGTGAAACTGATTTTTTTTGCAGATTCGATCTCTTGAATAATATTATCACATATAATATTAAAAACCTCCTTTGGAAATTCGGTTGTATTATTGATGAATTCAAAATATCTTGTATCTTTTATATTCATTATTCCATCCAATCCTATATCATCGTATATCGATTTTTCTATTGTTTTCTTATTTTTATAATTTGTTATTCTATTTAAAAAATCGACACTGTTGTTGCTAACGCTTGTTATATTTATATAATGCTGTTTACATGGTCTGCCTATATTTATTATTTGACAAGCATTTATTATTGATGTTGGCATAAAACTTATATGTTCTGTTATTATGAAAAATTTGATCTGTATATTTGATTGTGAATGATTATATTGTTGCATATAACTATAAAATATCTCCAATAATTCGGTGTGTATTAAATGGAAGTTTTTACAAATAATAATACCGATTTTTTCCTGTTTTACTGATATAATATCCACTATTTGAAAAAAAATTTCATGCCATAATATCTTTGAATTACATCCCAACAATGACATGTCTATTTCATAATGAATATCACTCAATTTGTATGTATAATTCTGTTTTTCAGTTATAGCTGTTATTTTTTTTTCATATTTTAATTCGTTATTACTATATTTTTTCAACAAATAGAGAACCTGTGAATATTTTCCTATTCCAGATGGTCCATATATGATCATATTTTCTAATTTACTTATTTTGTCTGGAAGCAAATCGTATTTTTTTTTCAATTCTGGATGCATATTATAATTTTCAACTGATGATATATATTCTTCGAAATGTGTTTCATAATATTTCATTTTATTGTTTTCTATAATCTATAGAGAACAATATATATGTTTTTATACGAGTTTTTATTATTATTATGGTTAACTCATTAATTCTTGCCTTGATAATTTTGAGAATTCATCACCTGCAAATATTTGATAACCTGATATTCCCATCAATGCTAAGGATGCTGCTAATGTAAAAAATAAAGTGTATTTATTAAAAACTACATTAATATCAAAATTTGTAATAATTGGCAATAATTTGATGTTCAGTTCATTGGTGTAATTAAGTAAAATAAATAATATTACTGTTCCTAGGCAAAATGAAGATATCATTAGTCTTTTGATTAAACCTAATTTTTTTCTATATCTATCTGGTAAATTGAATGGTGTTCCATATTTTTTTATGTATTTTACATTCAAATTGTTTGCTACCATTAATATGAATATTATTAGAACTGTATGAAATACTAGACCAACTATTACTGATAAAATTGCAATCATTTCTACGAAATACTTTGATCCTTGGAAAATATTCATTAATTGATTTGTAGAATATAACATTGTTGCTATGTTTACAATTAATAATACCGAGAATCCAATATATTCGCTATTTTCTTTGAAAATAAATACAAAACAAATAATATATAATGTTAAAAATGCTAGATAATTCAATAATCCGATCGATTGCACCATTTCTAATATATATCTCGATTTTTTTATCAATGCATTTCTAATTTGGATCGGGTAATTTGTATTTTTCACATAACCAATTTATGATTGTTGTTTTTTCACACGTCAAGAACCCTTCTGGGAATTTTTTTATATTCAAAAATTCAGGTTTTTTCATATCAGGTCGCTTATAAAATACATAAGGCCCATATTTTCCTTTTCTTATGGACATCGTGTCATTTAATACCCTTAATGATGTTTTTTCGTTTGTATCTTTCTTATTTCCTAAATATTCTGTTATATCTGTCAATGTGATTTCGTCCAATGGTTTTCCGATCTCTTTTATACTTTCCCTTTTTATTGGATCTGTTCCATATTCTACATAGGGTCCATATCGTCCGGTCTTTATAAATATATCTTCACCTTCATATTTACCTAAACAACTATTTTTTATTTCTAATACATCATTTACCGCATATTCTTTGTTTTTTAATTTTTCTAAATCTATTTCTTGATCTTTTTTTGCTGATAAATATTCTACTGTTCCGTCATCTAAAGTATGTTTTATCGCTGGTCCAAATCGTTCAAATATATATTCATATCCGTCTTCTATCAATGGATATGATTGCTTTTTTATGTTTTTAATCGGACCAGATAACCGTTTTATTTCTTCGTAACATTCTTTACATATGGATGACCATTCTGGCTTCTCAATAGTATTTGATGATATTATATCTAATTGTTCCTCCATGGTTTTTGTGTATTCATATGAGAACAATTCTTCGAAATATTTCAATAGAAATTCTACTGTTACTATTCCTATGGGTTGTATAACTAATTTGTTTTTTTCATTTCCAAATATGCGCTCCTTAGTTGTTGTCTTTATAGTTTTATCAATTAGATGGTATTCATCACATACGATTTTTTCACCTTCTATGTCGGTTTTTTTAACATATCCTCTGTCTTGTATTGTTTCTACTATCGTTGCAAATGTTGATGGACGTCCTATTCCAAGATCTTCGAGTTTGTTGATCAAACTGGCTTCCGTATAATGTTGGTGCTTGTTTTTTACGGTAATTTCACTTTCTATGTATTGATATTGACATGGTTTTTTCGCATCCATCATCGATTGAAAATAAGTCAATAATCCAACATTATCGTTTTGATTTTGAGAACCTTGTGCCGACTTTTCAGATACTAATTTCCATCCATAAAAAATAGGTATTTCTATGGTATACATATAGTCATGATCCAAAGGTGCGGTTATTTTTATTGGTTTGCATTTATAAATAGCTTCTGCCATACAACTTTCAACCGTATTTTTCCAAATTAGCTTATACAAAGATATCATCCGGGTGTCTTCTGCATTTGGTATTGTTTTTGTTTCTAAATGTGTAACACGAATTGCTTCATGGGGATTTGTTGTATCTTTTAATGAAATTGATGCTAGGTTTCCAATGTATTCCGGTTTCTTATATTCCTTGATAATAAAATTCTTTATGTTTTCTAAAAAAACAGTTGAATATTGAGAACTTTCGGTTCTCATATAAGTAATATAGCCATTTTGATATAATTTTTGACAAATTTCCATTGTTGTTTTTGGTGACATATGTAAAACATTGCTTGCTACCTGTAGTAATCTAGATGTATGAAATGGGTTTGGCGGCGATTTTATACTTTGTTTATCTTCACCTATTTTTAAAATATGATTATGTGTCTTAGATTTTTCTAAGAAATCGAGAACATCAGTTTTTGATGAAAATTCATTGTTCAAATGAAACTCTATTGATTTTGAAAAAAATACACCCCGGGTTTTATAAAATTGTTCTATTTTATTGGCATCTTTTTCTTTTTCGTTATCATAAACGAGTCTCAGTGCGGGGGTTTGACACCGACCAGCACTCAATGAATTCGATTTGTTATTATATAAATATTTCCATAAATATGGTGATATTTTATATCCTACAATAATATCGAGAACTTGTCGAGCATGTTGCGCTTGTACTAGATTCATATTGAGAAATGTAGGGTTTTTTACAGCCTCTATTATGGCATTTTTTGTTACTTCGTGAAATATGATACGCTTTGTCGTTTCAATAGGTAAATCAAATATTTTACATATATGCCATGCAATTGCTTCTCCTTCACGATCATCGTCCGATGCTAATATAATATTGGACTTTGAGAACATTGATATTGTTTTTCGCATGTTTTCTATGTGATGCTCTTTTTCACTTATAAAAGTAAACGTAGGTTCGAAATTTTTTTTTGTATCTATTGCCTTTAAACCCTCGATGGATCTTATATGACCTTTCGATGCTATACAACAATAATCTTCTCCCAAGAAATGCTCTATTTTTGCACATTTTGATGGCGATTCAACTATTATTAGATATTTCGCCGTAGATAAATGTGTTGACACGGGTTTAGATGTGGTTTTTGTTGCTGTAAATTTTTTTTTATAAAATTTTGGCGGCATTCAGATATAATTATAAGCGATATATTTCTAATTCATTTACCTAATAGTTTTTGTTTCAATTTGTATACCTCAGTAAGTGTATTATTATATTCTGTTTGTGAAAATTCATGTTTATTAATATCTGTGCTATTATGTATTTTGTCGTAATAATATAGTAGTGATTCCGGATTTTTTTTTGCTTCTAATAAATATTTTTTTTTACTAGAAAAAAAACATTCGCAGTATCTCGACATATATAATATAATACCAATATTTTTATTTCATTGAAACAAATATAAAATTGAATAATACATACTTCTTATCTTTTATTCAAAAACAATCATGACTATTTTCAGTAGAAATATTCAAATTATTATCAAAGACCGTTCTTATAGTGAATGGAACTTTGTCGATTTTGAAACTAAACAAAATCTAAGTATAGACGATTATCCAGAATTAAATATGATAACCCCATCAGAACATAAATTATTCAATCTTGATATTGTTTCTATTGATAATTCCAACATAAATATTGATGTCATAAAAAAACATTCTGTTATAAAAAATGTACCATATTTATCTGGTATTTTGATATTAGATAGTAATAAAACTTATGGTAGAACACCCAATAAAAAACGTCTATTGTATAAATGCATTCCTGATGATCCGTGTCTTCCTTCGTTTTTAATACCTTATGATATAAAAATTGGATTTTCAAAAATACTGAAAAATAGATATATAATATTTAAATACGATAATTGGGATGATAAACATCCAAAAGGTATAATAGTTGAAACTATTGGAGATATAGATAATTTAGAAGCATTTTATGATTATAAATTATATTCCAAATATTTACATATATCTATCACTGAATTTACAAATAAGACTCGATTCAAACTTGGCATTAAACCAATTCGAGATCATGTAAATGAAATATTGAATAATCCAAATTATAATATAGAAGACCGTCGTAATAGTCATGTTTTTACAATAGATTCTGCAAATACCGTCGATTATGATGATGCATTAGGAATAAAAAGAATAGGAGATAATTGGGTTGTAAGTGTTTATATTTCTAATGTATTTCTTTGGGCAGAAACATTGGATTTATGGGATTATTTCAGTAAACGAGTTTCTACTATATATTTGCCAGATCGCAACCGCACCATGTTGCCTACATTGTTATCTGATAATTTATGTAGTTTACAGAGTTGTCAACCTAGATTTGCATTAGCTATGGATGTCGTTATTGATGAAAACAATTGTATCAATAATATTACCTATAGAAATGTTTTGATACAAGTCAAAAAAAATTATTCATACGATGATACCTCGTTATATATTGATAATCACTATATTATGCTTTATAATATTTCTAAAAATTTAGATTTTAGCATACGAAATAATCATGATTTGGTATCATATTGGATGATCAAAATGAATTCACATACTGGTACAAAATTATCTGAATACAAAACCGGTATTTTCAAAACAATAAATTTAAACAACTCTGTATTACGCGTTGATATAGATAGTGGGCATGATATGTCTGAAAAAACTTTTCAAGTTATACGTAATTGGAATAATGTATCTGGAAAATATTTATTGTATGATATATTTGATGATACAGAAACAAATTTACCAAAATATTACGCGCATGTAACTAGTCCTATACGAAGGATGGTTGATTTTCTCAATCAAATAATTTTATTGAAAGAATTTAATCTAGTTCAAAATATGAGCAGTCAATCACAATCGTTTTTGAATAAATGGCTATCGGATTTAGATTATTTAAATTCATCAATGCGTTTTATACGAAAAATACAACTGGAATGCGAATTAATAAATAAGTGTTTTACCGATCTTTCTATTATGGATAATCAATATGAAGGTATAATATTCAGTAAAGAAATCAAATCAAATGAAAAAATAACATATATGGTGTATTTGGAAAATATAAAATTATTATCAAAAATAACCACTCGTAATGACATGCCTAATTACTCTAAACATAAATTTAAAGTTTATTTGTTTGAAGACGAAGACAAAATTAGAAAAAAAATAAGATTGCAGATAATGTAAAACAATATAAAAAATAATACAATATTTATTTAATTGACTATTTTTTTACTCCATTTATTACTGCATATGTTGCTATCAATATAACTATAAAACCGCATATACTTGTAATTGTAATTATTGGAATTAAATATCTTCTTTCTTCTTCACTTTCATATGTTATATTGAAACTTTTTTTATCCAATATTTTTGTAACAACAAGTATAATAAGTATATTCATAACTATAAATATAACTGTAAAAAATAATTCTACATTTATAATTTTAGATAATTCTCTGTATAATATTTTAAAAATTTCCATATAAAATAATATAAGAAAAAAAATTGTTATTTATAAATGCGAAGTCGAATATCCTTTTTAATTATAAGTTATTATTCTATTAAATTATTTTTTACTATGGTAAATAACAATAAGCATCTTAAAAATAAATAATATTTTTATTTTTTTCCAATCAGTGTTTCTATTGCAAGCTTTATATAACCTTCACCGCCAAAAGTTGAAGAGCTTGGTGGTGCGTAATAATCTTCTAAGCATCTTTCATAATATATTTCTATTATTTTTTCTAAATTTGATAGTTGTTTGGCACATCTAATTTGAGAACATACTTCCATCATATGTTGTGGTTGTGCTTCAATATTTAATTTTCTAGCTTTTAAAATATATTCTGGTTTTATGGGGTCATTTGGATTTTTTTTTATGTTTCCGCCAATATAATAATATCCATAGTAATCTTTTGCAAATTTAATGTATTCGAAAATTACAGAATAATCTATTTGTTCATCTTTTCTATTATCTTTGTCGCATTCGTTATTATATTCATCAAACGTTTCTTTGTTATTTGTGATAAATCTTTCTAAATCAATTAGAGATGGTTCTTTACCGATAAATTCTTCGTATTGAGTTGTCATTATTTGAGTTAATGCAATAAAAAATGTGTATTTTTTGTATTCAATTTTTTGTAAATATTTTGCATATTTTATGTTATATATCATCTATATCTATTTCTTCAGATTGTTCCAATTCAAAATCTACTGGAATTCTTTGTTTTGGAACTACTATAATATTTTCATCTATTTCGTCTGTAAATATTACATCATTGTCTTCAGTGGTTGATGTGTTTGTATAACCTAATTGGCGTTTCAATAGATCACTTATTTGAATACCTGGAATATTACGTAATTGCTCTACTTGATTATTTTCATAAATAGATAATATATCACAATTTTTATAAGGATTTTCCCATTCACGAAGACCTATTAGAACTATCGAATTTACAGATAACATATTGTTTCGTTTTTGTTTTCCACGAAATTTACTTCGTATATGACCAATTAAACGAACATTCTCGTTTGTATATATTTCACACATACCATTACCAAGCATTTTTGTAACTATAGCAAATAATTCCAATTCGCATTCTGGTAATCTTAATCTGTTATCAGTTCTTACTTGATGTTTTCTAGCAAGACCTTTTGTACCTGTACCACCTGTTGTATTCTTTACCATTTTTGATTGTATATTGTATTATTATAGAATAAAAAAGTAGAATTCAATTTTTTGTAGAACTGAAAAGCATATTCAAGGTAAAAAATTTTAAAAATAAATTAAAAAATCCAATTGAATACGTATATGAAAACAAAAGGAAAATTTTATACACCGATAGAAATATAAAATCAAATATGTAGATATAATATAAATAACATAATTACAATGTCTGAATATGTAAATGATAGAAAAAAAGATATACAAAGTATAATTGAAATTACAGAAATACCAGAACAAACGCTAACGACTTTAGGACAAGGGTCATTTGGTACAGTTAGTATATATAATAAACAACCAAATATAGTAATAAAAGAGCACACCATAAGTTTAGAAACTGACACTATTGATATTTACAAAAAACGTCTAAAAGAAGAATTGAAAAAACCTGAAGATGAAAAAGATAATGATGTAATAGCAGAACTAAATAAATTCATTGAAACAGCGAACGGAACAGATTTTTGTAAGACGTTTAAGGAACAAGAATACGATAAACAAGTAATAGCTTTTGAATGTTTCAATACTTTTTTGAAATCAATAGATTCAAAAATTCCGAGACCTATTAATTTTAAATATGCTACCCGTGAAAATAGAAATATTATTTTAACAGACAAATTAGATGATAAAACAAAGTCTTGCGTTATTTTTATGGAAAAACTTAATTATCCATCAATAACAGTATTAGAAACCATAATTAAAAGTGAATTTTTAAATTATTTTAAAAAGACTGATGAAACAAAAATACCTGCACCATACTTGTTTTTTTCTGATATAAATGATCATTATGAACATGGACGAATTAAATTAACACAAATGAAGACGTCTGTTTTTAAACATTCTGATAAAGATTTATTTGCTTCAATTACAGATGAAAATGTAACTAAACTAGCAAAAAATATGATGTCGTCTTTTTTTGGATTGACATTCAATTGTGAATTGATAGTCCAAGATATTGAGTTTTTGTTAACAGACAAATTACATAATAGATCAAGACCATGTATAGGTATAATAGATTATGACCAAGTTCAATTTTTTGAAAAAAGAACTGAGATGGGTAATAAATTAATGAAAAATGAATATAATTTAAATCATGATATAGCATATATTTATATGAATTTATCAGGAAATTCTTATGGACATTTAATGCAAATAGATAATAAAAGCGTTTGGAAATTTTTACCAGACCCAAACATATTGCCAGAAATATTTTTGAATCATTCTTTGTTTATGTTGAGTCAAACTGTATCACATTCTACACATATAAAAAAAATAATTCCTGATGAATATATAAGTAATTATTCTGAAGTATTAAAAACTATATTAAATGTTCAATATAATTTAAAACTTGAAAAGTGTAGATCTTTTTTAGAAACACTACAAACTAGCCAAGTTGATGATATAAAAAAATTATTGTTTTCTTGGCATAATGATATTTGTATATATGGTAGTGAAGAGGGTTGGGGAGAGGATGATATTAAAAGGTTTGAAAGTACATTAAATAAAAATAATAATAATAAAATTACATTTGAAAGAATACAAAAAATAGATTTGAATAAATATAGATTTTTTATAAAAAAAGATATATCAGTTAACTTTGAAAATGATTCCAATATATATTATTTACTTCAATTAGATGATATAAATCTATTAAATTTTAATTTATTAGATGATATTATTTCACTATCTCTAAAAACAGGGGTAGTTTATAACTTTTATAATACTTCTCCAGAACTCACAATACTTTTATTTGATATTTTGATCCAAAAAATATATTTATTAATTTATTTCATGAAAAATTATAGACTTATAACTAAAGATGTAATAAGTGATTTGACAACTAATATTAATAAGTATTCTTTTGAAAAATTAATAAACTATTTTGATGAATTATCATCATTGTCTCATGAGAAAAATGAAGGAGGTAAAAAAATAAATAAAACAAAAAAATATACAAATAAAAAACTTAAAAAGTTGAAAACACAAAAACAAAGATCAAAAATGAGTCGCAAATCGCTGAAAAAAATTTAGACAATATAATGTTTTTTGACTTTAATAATCTTAAAAAATAAAAAGGAAAACTGATAGAAATAAAAGAGATCGATAAAAACGACAAAAGACGAGATTTATTAGTAGGAATAAAAAGAATAAATTATAACGCTAAGGACAAGAGTAGTTATGTTAATTTAAATATAAATTCTCATAAAAGTTTTTATATAATGTATTTAGATAGAAATTTAGAATTATTAACATTATTTTATGATGAAAAAGGAAACACAGAGATAGAATAAAAAAAGTGTATATAGTTAAATTTAGAGAATATAAAAATGAAGTTTAATGAAGAACGAGAAGGTTGTTATTGTCAATAGATCCGATAAGATTATGATTATTGAAATCGAAGATGCGTTTATTATTGTCAACAAGATAATTAGTACCATCGATAAGAATAATTTCAACATCAAGAGCGTCGTCATTGTCATTGACGTCGTTGTTGTTTAGGGTAGCATTGTTATCGGTATTAACAACAGTATTTTTTTTATTGTATTTGCGTTTAGGTTTAGTATTAGGATTAGCAAGAGAAACAACTTCAGAAACGAAATTGTCGTTATCAACAACGGTGTCGGTGTCGGTATCGGTATTGTCAGTGTTATTTTTAGAATTTTTTTTGGAAGTTTTTTTCGGAGGTTTAGCAGCTAACTTAGCAGCCTTGGCATCGGCCTTTTTTTTATTAGCAACCATTTTTTTAATAGATTTGTTAATATCTTTAGATTGATCAAAGAATTTCTGTACAAAAGAAGCTTGATTATCAACAGTATCGAATAAATTCAATTTGTTAATAAAATCATCATAAGAATTAATAGTAAAATTACCTTCAGTGTCTTTAAGCATTTCGGCAAGATAATATCCAAATTGTAAAAACTTACCATATTTAGCAGGCAATCCAGGTTCACGCTTCTTCTTTTCAGTAGTAACAGCAGGTTCAGTAGCAAGAGGTTCAGCAACAAGTTCAGCAGCAGGTTCAGCAAGAGCAACGACTGGCTCAGTAGCAACAGTCTTAGGAGCACGAGGTTTCTTAGTCTTCTTATCTTTTACAGTATCAGTGTTAGGTTCAGTAGCAACAGATTCAGAAACATTTTCAGCAGCAACGACTGGCTCAGTAGTAGCAACAGTCTTAGGTGCACGAGGTTTCTTGATCTTCTTATCATTGACTACAGGAGCATCAATAACGGTGTTGATAACGACAGGACTTGACATTTTGATAAATTTAAAAGTTTAAAAGATAAAATTCAAAAGATTAGTAAAAGTTTGTTAAGCGAGTTTAATAGCAATTGGTTGTTTTAATATCATAAAAAGTATAGTTCGAGAACCAATTCAATTTTTTACAAGAAAACACGTGTTTTCGAGAACGCATTTTTGAATGTTTGAACACCATGCAAAAACATATTTTTTTAGTATGTATACATTCCAGGAATGTTCTAAGAATGTTCCTCAAGATATAAATGACTAGTATATTGATATCCTACTCATTTCTCGATATGTCACTCATTTCTGGATATCTATATAATAGGGTATTTCGAGAACCTTTGAAAATGTTCTCGAATATATGGATCCAAGAGGTTGATCCAAGAGGTTGATTCCAGAGGTTGATCCAAGAGGTTGATCCAAGAGGTTGATCCAAGAGGTTGATTCAATAGGTTGTTCCAAGGGTTTCAAAATATTTATAAGCAATATTTTGAAAGGTTTCGAGAACTTTATAATTGTTCTCTATTAACAATAGTATTTGAAGACTTATCAACATGTGTTTCTTTAACCAAATGCTTGACTACTTTGTTTTGTAATACATCAAGATCACCATCTCCGAATGATTGTCGGATCAGTTTATGGCTCATTTCATAGTCGTTAGTGTCAAGTACTGTTGCTTCAGGATGGTCTTTATACCAATCTTGGAACTTGGCAAGGTTTTTCTTAGCAACCCTACTAATAGCATTTTTTAATTTGGGTTTGCCATCCGCGTCCTTTTCCCATTTATCCGCGTCTTTGATATAGATAGTTTCCCGTTTGACGTCTGTACAATGCATAGGACGTTTTGTCAAACCCAAGGTTCTCATGTTTTTAATAATAATGTCTGAAATACCTTGGACATAGCCTTGGTTACCAACGTTCTCTAAGTCCGAAATCGAAATCTGAATATCTTTTATAAATTGATCTATGTTAATAGCATCCTTACACGTATCATTCAAAAAGAATTGTATATTGAATTGATTGTTCTGGGTGTTGTTACTGTTAGTATTGGTATTGTTATTAACGATCATCTGTTTACTTGTCAATTCAATGATTTGTTTATGATGTTCTGCATTTTGTTCTAATAGTTTATTTTGTAGTTCTTTATTTTGTTCAATGAGAACATTTTGTATCTCTTTGTTTTCTTTTATAATTTCCATAAACAAAGCAGGTGTAAATGTGTTTTGTAAGTTCTCTTTTGTTTCATTTATTACTATGCAGTTTTTTTTATGTTTCCATAATCCGCTATTATTCAAATATTCTTTGTTACATTGAGAACAAATATGTTTTGGATCCTTATGTTCTCCAGATACATTTTTTTTATGTTTTTCAGATAACAAATGCTTATCATAGTTTGATTTTATACATGTATTATACTTACAGTAACTACAATCATAATATGCGGATACATTTTGATTTCCATTTATTTCCAAACTATTTTTCAAATGCTTTCGAGTTGTTTCATGTTTATTAAAATCACTATATTTACTCGTATAATAGTCACATTTTTTACAAACATAGTTTGGGAGATTTTTTTGATAGTTATTCATTTCCTAAAATTTCCAAAATATATATATTAGGATATAAAAAAGTATTCTCTATATTATTTCGCATAAAAACATTAAAAAAAATATGCAGCCATGATTTTCCAACACTTTTATAAAAACACTGCATTCCCGAGTAAAAACACAAAAATCAATGTTTTCAAAATTCTCCATCGAGGTTTTTCATTTTTGGACATTTTTAAAATGTCCTTTTTTCAAAAACCACCCCGACTTTTTTTCTTTGTTTGAGAGAGAATAAAAAACTATCATAAATATATACAAAAATCCCTATTTTTATTAGATAAAAAAAATGTAAATATCAATGTTTTTTCTTTTATAATATTTTATTAATATTTTATTATTTTTATTATTTTTATGTTTTGTATCCATATCAACTATATTTATTCTCTATGGAAGTGAGGTCTCATGTATTTTTGTAGATTGAAATACGTAAGTTCGTCAGTTTTACCTAATCTAAGAAGTTTTCGTAACTTGGAATCGGCATTAATAATGCGCCCATTTTGTGGGTCTTGTAGGTTGTTGGTCTGAATATAAGTATTAATAAGACGAGAAACAACGGTTCGCGCCATTTCAGTGCCGACTGGCTTTCCAAGGAATTTGGCAAGTTCATTCGAGATTCTCGATGGTCGTATAAAGCCAGAGGGTATTCTATTACGTATACTATTATAAACACGAGCTGATCCAAATGCTGTTCTTGGAAGTTCATTACTTGTACGATTATCAACATTCATTACATTTCTTGGTTTGTTCTCTTTCAAAGAAGAAGAAGCATTGGCATAGGTTTTTCCGGATCTTGTTTGCATTCTTGATAATAATATGGCTAATAATTACATCTATATATTTGTGTTTTTTCCATTTCAATTTTTTTAAATAGCAACATTTTTCTTGAATACAATGTTGTTATTTGTCTGTAGTTTAAATTATAAAAAATATAAACGGGTTCTCGAAAACCTTGTACATATAGTATCTCGATATCCTACTCATTTATCGATATCCCACTCATTTATTGATATGTCACTCATTTCTCGATATCTATATAATAGGGGTTTTCGAAAGACCTTGGATAAGGTTCTCGGTTGCCGGGGTTACAAGGGTAGGGTAGGGTTGCCGGGGGCGATTGCCGAGGGCAATATGACAGGTCATTGTCTAGGTCAATACCAGAGACCAATCCCAGAGATCAATACAAGACAATACGACAAGACAATACGAGAAGACAATACGACAAGACAATACGAGAAGACAATACGAGAAGACAATACGAGAAGACAATACGACAAGACAATACGACAAGACAATACGACAAGACAATACGACAAGACAATACGACAAGACAATACGACAAGACAATACGACAAGACAATACGACAAGACAATACGACAA
>Ga0114975_10001058_pt1 | contig 20028 bp, 28 predicted proteins | sample S_130626_EF_Meta_FD_87031 | JGI IMG/M metagenome (GOLD analysis project Ga0114975, IMG submission 87031) | Freshwater microbial communities from Lake Simoncouche, Canada to study carbon cycling - S_130626_EF_MetaG | ecosystem: Environmental > Aquatic > Freshwater > Lake | place: Lake...
CATTATGCGGCTTCCTTAAATTACTTCACCATAGCAAAGCATACTGATTATAATATATTGTTCTGCTTCTTTTTTAGTTTTAAAATGAATAGTCATTTTGCTTAAATTATCCTTGACACTTAATTTCCACTGATAGCCAAATTCTTTTTCAGGATGATAAGTTATTGTAGTCATTATGCGCTTTTCTGTATAACTCTGTTGAACAAGTATATATTATATGCTGGTTCTAATACATTGTCAACAGTTAATTTTACCAATTTGTTTGGCCCATTTTTTGTTTAAACTTGCAACCTCTCAAAGCCAATATTGTGGCAGTCATTGACGGGGTGCGTATCCAATAGCCCAGTCTGACTGCATCATAACGGCTGTCCAAATCTTGAATATCTCTGTGCTTGACACCATTGTGTATGATAGCAGTTTCAGAAATCCAAAACCATTCAACCTCTATTTGTTGCTTGATTTGCATTCAATGGATTGCCCAATAAAGGATGAACATAGGTTTGATTCATCTTAACTTCTTTGACTTTTGGATAGTGGATATCTTCAAATCTACGTATTAAGGCCAGGAGCAAGGGACTTGGCGTTGCAGGATATTTGTCTTGTTGATATTTCTTTTTCATAGTTGTTCCAGGGTTGCGTTTACAATCCAACTCTCGCAGTAGATTCCCTGAGCACGAATACGGTTGAATTCTTGTTGTGCCCAGATCTTCTCTGAGAAGTTTAGTTCAGCCCATCTGTTATTGCTGAACTGCACTTTGACCTGATAGCCCACAGGAGCATCTAGGTTTGTTTCTAACGCGGCTTTAAGTTTGTTTGCTGTTTTCATTTTCTAACCTTTTAATATGTTTGGCTTGACTCATTATGAGTTTGTGTTGGCTAGTCATGGCCTTGGCTAGTTCAACCAAATACTCTGACATTTGTTCAATCATTCGTGCGTGATCTCTTTGTTGTTCGCTGATGTTTTGCAGGGCAACTGCGTGTCCACTTAAGATAATCTCTGTTTCTTCTAATCTCCCCAGGGGGTCAGGTAGGTCATCAAAGGTTTTCATATTTCTTGGCATCCTCCATCATTTTATCTATATCTTTGCCAATTCTAACTCCGCAAAGTATTCTAAGGTGATCTAACCTAGTTATGATACAGCAATTATCTTTACTCCAGGGACCCTGCCAATCTACTCTAGTCAGCACGAGATCCGTGTTGTGACGTCCTCTTTGTTGCCATAGATCAGTGGTGCTCCAAAAGTCTTGAAACTCTTCCCAGGTTAATGACCACTGTTCATTTCTAAACCAAGCCTGACTGCGACTGCGTACATAGGCTCTGCGACGTTCATTGTCAAAGTCACTGAGATAAGTTCTTTGGCCAGGCATTATGTATATTCCTTGACTATCTCTGGTATAGTCCAACCTTCAGCATAACGTCTGCGGAATGTATGATATGCAATGCCCAAGTCTTCAGCCCACTTGCTTAAACTTTGACTCTTAGAGTGATAGGTCGCATAAATGTTTTGACGATTTTTACTACGGCTACGAACTTTGATGGTCTGCCACTCTAGATTATTGGGCTCCCAGTTACCTGCTTTGTCTATTCGTCCCAACACCCATTCTGTGCCAGAACCTGGACGATGACCTAGTGTGTTGATTAACCAAGAATAAAAATCATGATATTGTCCCTTGGTCCAGGCGCAGGTAATGCCTTGAGCACCAAACTTGTAATATTGAGGATGACCAGGAGTTTCACAGGCTTGACGCATAAACCTGTATTGGTAATAGTATGGTCGTTGTTTTAATCTAGCCATCATAGATCCTTGCTAAACAAGTTTTCAAAGCCAGTGAGTGGCAGTTCTTTGGGAAACTTTGTGGGCTGTTGATATCCACTGAGATCATTTATGATGTCTTTGATGTTCATCAATGCTTTGAATGCCTTGCGCTTGTGTTTGCGAGCATCTAAGGCACGGGGATTACCTGAATGTGCTTCATACATCAGTACTTGTTTGACTTCATCAAACACCATTGAGGCTATATCTGATACTACTCCAGGTTCAGTGGATTTGACCACATCCATGACAGTGATCATATCTTCCCAGTCTTCATTGTTCATACTGTGAAATGTCTCACTCCAAAATTCTTTGTGATTGAACAATTCACCTTCACAGATAATCCAATACTTGTTCACTGCCTTGACCCATTCGTTGGTTATCCTAACTTTATCTTCAAAATTCATTGTTGTTCTCCTCATTGGCTATCTTAGCCAATATACCTCTGATATAACTGGGTGTATATTTGGGTTGTTCGCTATTTTTAGTCTGCGGGAATTCATCAGTTTTAGATTCTTTATCCAGCATTTCTATCATTTTTTGAATATGGGTAGTGGTTGATTTAGTTTCTTCTGGATCTGTTAGTTGTAGTATGTTGGCTATGCGATCTAGTTGAAAACTAATACTTGATAGTATCTCTGGTAAGTCATCCAATGTTGCTTTAAAATTATTTGCCATTTGTTGATCTCCTATGATACTTTATTTATGCAAGACATAAATTATTATAGCAACTTCTGATATACATTACAACCTAACTGGACTTATTAGTTTATAGTGTAAGTTCTTGATAAGATCTAATCACTACATAAACAAAACACTCGCTCACTCGTATTTTGTTTTTATAGAGATTTGCTTTTTTCTTTTGTCTTTGGAAGAACATTCTGTAGGGCAACTTTTGGTCAAACGGAACCTTTTAACTGGTTCCGTTCATTCTGTGAGGGTTTCCTAGGCCTGAACATGGAAGTAGGTTATTGTTCACTGTATGCTAATGGGTTCTGTGCTTCTCCATACCTACCACGATCCAACTTACGTTGCCCCATACCTCGTTCCTAGTGTATGGGTTTTTATAGCCAGTGTTTTCGTATGCTAACATTCATACTATATCAAGATGTTGGGTATCCTGGTTCTCACCCTCTGACTCACTTCCATTTTTCAGGATAGTAGGATCTACCTACGGGAGTATCTCAATATGTCTCGTGTGCGGTTTCTTATATCGCCTTTTCCACAGTGGTATTACAATCTGGCCCACCAACCTTGTGTGTTAGTTTAATATGCTGACAAATTAAGATTTTAAGTCTTAATCAGTGCGGCAAGTATATTTACCTAGACTTCTAATAGAGGGTCAGGAAAGCGGCTGTTTTAGCCAAGAAAAAGTCCATAACCCTACGGTATGGACTTTTTCAAACTCATTGCGAGTTTAGTAAAATATATCGCGGTTATTTTGAAATATTGAATTGCCGCTCACTAATTAAGACTGACGCACGATATAAGTGTGAGGAAAGGCTCAAGGAGATATTTTTCATTTGGCAACAATTAAGATCAGTGCCTCCCCTCACGATATTATTTATCTGTTATTCGTTTAACTGGCATTTTATTGCGGCAAGACATACATTTTTTGGTCCAGCCTACAGGACGATCTTTATAATCATACCTTATTGTGTATTCAACAACTCTACCAGTGACAATTTCATTACAGTCATTGCAGGGTTCAGTGTGTGGTTTACTGAGAATCTTTTTATTATCTTCACGAGGTTCAAAGTCTATTTTAGATCGTGATTTATTTTTTAGATTGATCCTACCCTGATAACAGGTCTGCTCCACTAAGTCTTTGAATAATGTTTTTTCCATACTGAATTTATCAGAATGGATTATAGTCACTTTAAGAAATTGGCTATTGATTCAGCGTGTCCAGTGGCCCAACCCAGTGCGGCTACACCACCCATGACCATATACATCCACTTGTCTTTGAACTTCTCAACCTCACTGAGTTTTTTGGCTAACTCTGCGTGTTGACTGCAACTGGTGTGATACATTTCATCTAGTTTCTCAGTGAGTTCTAGTCGTGTTCTATCTAGACAGTCGTGCATTTCTCTGACGTCCTCTTTGAGACTGTCAACTTTGGTTTCTAGCACTGATATACGTTCAACTTGTGTGGCCATTGGTGTTTCCCATTTTTCCCAAGCATACATTAACTTCGTAGAATCCAAGTAGTAGTGGGTTCATCCCAATACCATGGACCCATAGTGCTAGGCATGGCAGTGGGTGGATTCCACTTACAGGTTGTTTCATTTAATATCCAACTTGGATAAGGTTTAGGTGCAATGAATGCATCACGAATGACGTCATAAGTAAATCCAATACCTGCATAATTTTTACGAATTGTGGCATTATAACTGGTCTTTTTCCAAATGCCACCACCAAATAAGTTTTGGCAGTAGGCAATGCCTTGGGCCTCAGTGGGTTCATCAACATTGTCAATGACAATGACTTGTTCAACAATGTTGTTGTCGTTTAATCTTGCGTAATGTGCCATTTTATCTTTCCTTTATGCTGTGTAAGTGCCGCTGCCAGTGAATGTGTGATATGTGAATCCACCTGCTGATGTTATAGTTCCGCCTGAGCCAACTGTGCCACCTGAATAACGAATGATTACAACTCCACTACCGCCATTACCACCAACGGCACTTGCTCCTCCACCACCTCCACCACCTGTGTTAGCAGTTCCGTTATATCCTTGTGTCACATTAGGTCCACCAGCACCTCCGCCACCTGATCCACCTGCTCCTGGAGGACTTGCATCATTGCTTTGATAACAAGCACCACCACCACCTGCATAGGTTGTGCCATTGAACCACGTTTTGCCATTACCACCATCACCTGCATGACTTACTTGGCCTGCTTGTCCAGCCGCACCTGCTCCCCCTCCGCCACCTGATGTGTATGGAAATCCTGAATATCCATTACCGCCTGCATTACCTTGTCCTCCTACAGCGGTTCCGCCTGTACCATTATAACTAGCACCGCCACCACTGCCACCATTGCCACCATTGATACGAGTTCCATAAGCATCAGTGCCACCATAACCACCACCAGTTGATGTTGTTAGAATAGTGATAGTTGAATCCACACCAGCAACGGCATCTGCTAGACTTCCGCCTGCTCCACCTCCACCAACTGTCACAGTTAATGTAGCACTTGGGTTAATAGTGTATGTGCCTGTGGTATATCCACCTGCTCCACCGCCTGCATGATCGCCGCCTCCACCGCCTGCCACTACTAGATATTGAATGCTGTAACTAGCCGCAGGTGGAGTATAAACCACTGCTTCTGTGCCAACATAACGCCAGGCTGAGGCTGTGGTTGAATAGTAGGCTAATTTACTGGTTTCTGCAATGGTAATTAGTTTACCTGTGCCAGTTGTGGTAGAAGTTGTCAACGCTTCTGCTATTGTGGCAATTTCAATGCCATGCTTGACTTTGAATGCCTTGTTTATGTCTGTCATTTAAGTTTCCTTTTCCACTTATACCAACAATGTGGCAACGACTCTTGCATTGGCATTACTAATGCCCGCTTTGGTTGTAAATCTTACTAGGATATCACCACCTGATGCCACTGCATCAAATGTGCCTAGATCACCATTGTTGGTCAATACTGCATATTCATTATAAACAACATTGGTTCCATCACCAGTGACCATCATCTCTACCATGTGGCGATCTGTGCCGTCATTGATCTTGATAACAAACTTACCACCTGAATAACTGCTTTGTGTAAATGAGAACAATGTATAGGTTGTTGAACTTGTGTTCATTCCTGTGACAACAGCACCAGTTGAACTAACCAAGCCTGTGGTATTGATAGGTGCAGAAACTATGATACTAGCAGTGGTGAAACTGGCTATTGTTGTGCTGCCATTTGAATTACAAATATTAGTTGTGCCAGCAAACAATGAATTAGTAGCGGTGGTGAACGTGGCAATGTTAACAGCACTGCCATTGTTAAGGGTTATACTTGCAGTGGTAAATGAGGCAAGAGCGTTAGAACCACTACGGCCAAGTTGAATACTTTGATCTTGAGCACTAATAATTTGTTGAGTGTTGGCTGAATTGTTGACAATGAAAACATTAGTTAAGAATGACGAGGTGGCTGTGGTAAAGGTAGCAATTTGTGTGCTAGCCCCAGCATTGTAAAATGCGTGGTCATCGCTGTTGTAGACATTTTGTCTATTTTTTAATTCTAAACGAATACTTTCAGTTGTGGTGCCGCTGTTCACGGTTCTTATAATCATCTTTGTGCCACGGGCACTACCACTGAAATTCTCTAATGCTATTGCTCTAATGTCTGAACTGCGTGTGCCTAGGCCTGTTGCTGAATTGGCAGTTTGACCATTAAATCTAATAGCACCTAAAGTGTCATCAGTCTTTAATGAGTTGCGACGACCACTGGCACCACTCTTACGACCACTGGTAAATGTAAGAACATTGCTGTCATTCAATGTGGTATTGTCAGCACCACTGTTCAGTGTCGTTGAACCCACTGTTTGACTTGTGTCTACAACATAGGTTCCAGTGCCGCCTGTGGCAGTTCCCAAGGCTGTGATGAATGTGCCTGATGTGACTCCTGTGGCATAAACACGTTGTCCAATGCTTATAACTCCACTTGTTACCACAGTAACGGTCATTGTCGTGCCACTGATACTACCTGTGAACACTGCGGCATCTTCATTTGGAACACCAATTATACTAGGCTTGGTGTTGATATATTGTATGAAAGTAGAACCAAATCCTACGTGAGTATCAACACCATTGGCCATGGTCAATGTTGGTGTATCATTGGCTGCGTTTCCTATGCCTAGAAAACCTATAGGTGGAGCACTTGATGAACCTGCTGTTGATAGATTCCAATTAAAGAAATTCTGACGACTTGTTGCGTTGAGTTGAACACCAGTTGGTTGCACTCGCAGAAAGATACGACCGCCAGCGTTGGTGGCTGTTGTAGCATTGCCAGCAAAGGCTTCTGTGCTTAATCCTACGATCTGTGATGGGAATAAATTAACATCACTGCTCCATCGTGATCCATCATATCCGCCGCCGCTTACACCAAATAATACATCACCACTGCCTGTGGGTAATGGGCTTGCTGGTGTTCCTCTTGCCATTTCATTTATTATACCGCCGCCACCCGCTGTGGCAGTGGTCACGGTGCCTGGACGATTCTGTCCATACCCACGTACAATTATCTCTGGCAACAATCCTGATGTATAGTTGCTGACAACCATGGCAGCAGTTTGTGTATTGCTGACGCGAATCAATGCCTGACCATTGGCATCTAAAGGATAGCCACCTGAACTTAAAAGATTGGTTGCGGTTAGGCCTTTGAATGTGACAACGCTACTGGTGTTTAGTGTTTGGTCATAATTTGTGCTAGTATTCCAAATTGTTATACTGCCTGTGCTTGTGCTAATGTATGTGCCTGTGCCTGCTGTGATACTTGTAACACCTCCAGCACTGCTTGAAGCAACACCATAGGTAATTTCCTTGGTGCTGGTATTGTAATATAAAATCTGTGTGCTGGTGTTGTTGGTAATTGGATCTACAAATAGTCCACTATTAGCACTAGTCAATGTGCTACCACTGGCATTTAAGATAATGCTGTTTGCGGCAACTGATGCATCAAGACCATTTAGACCCAAGATAATTCTATCTGCGCCAATTCTTAATCTTTGATTGACCGTGGTATCTGGACCAGCGGCAATTAACACAGTACCAGTCATTATTACATTGTTTTGTATGCCACCTTCATTGGTGATAATATTACCAATGATGGTATTGTTATTCTGATTGACGTTGAATAAGCCTTTACCAGCACGATAACCAATGGCAACTGTATCGTCAGAAGCATAACTTTGTGAGGCTTGACTTCCTAGGACAGTACTATTATTTCCAGCCTTGGTAAAATTACCCATACGGATAGCGTTATAACCAACTGCTCCACTAAAGGCTGGATAATTTGTGATTGAGTATCCGTAGGTAGAAGTATTATAATCAAATATTATTCTTGATGTATTAGTAACTCCGTCATAGTCACCAAGTTGAATACTATCTCTAACTTTGATGTTATCAAAAGTACCAGTATTGGCCACTACAACGGTTGCGGTAAATGTACCTGAGGTGCTTGTAGGTGCAACACCATAGGTAACTTCTTTGGTACTAGTATTGTAATATAATATTTGAGTAGTTACGGCGCTGACAGGACTGTTTAATTTTATTACACCAATGGTGGCTGTATTTGTAACTGTGAGAGAAACAAATGTGGCAGTGGTGGCTGTAATTTGACTGAATACATAAGTTCCTGAACTGCCTAAGATTGGAATACCACCTGCAGTTGTGCCATCACCTATTCTTAATTCTTTGGTATTAAGATTATAAATTGGTTCGCCTTCTGCGGCTTGATAGGCCATGATAGCCGTATCCGTTCCACGACGCATCTGTAGTGCGGGAATGTCAAAATCTGCTGGTGTTGTCATCTTTTAATCCTTAAATTAGTCCTTGGTCATAGCCACGCCATGCCGTTCTTTGTATTGTGTTATCTTGATATTGCACGCCTGCTGGAAAGAATGGAGCACTGGTGCCAGCATAGTTATAAATTCTACCTATTTGCAAGGTACTGTTGTAGACATCAGTGCCACCAATAATATAAGGAGCCTTTAATTCAATGGTGGCAGTATTGATTTCTATACTGGTAGGATTGGTTGCACTGCTGAGATTCCTTAGTCTAATACTAGCGGTACTTGAAGTAGCCAGTATATCTATGGTGCCAGTTGTTTTAACATTGATTCTGCCACCAGTAATTTGAGCATAACTTTCATAGCCTGTGCCTGTGCCTGTGCTACGAATAAAAAATCCATTGGTAAACATATCAGAGGCTAGACTTACATTGGTAGCCTGTGTGTTAGTGAATGTGCTACTGGTAACATCAAGAACTCCAGTACTGCTATTAATGGCCAATCCATAACCAACCTTGATACCACCCAGCGTTGATGTTGTGGCAAATGGCAGTGAATATGTCCAGCCTGCATCTGGGATAACATTTAATACACCAGTACCTGAATTGATAGCCAGATAATTGCCAACTCTGATAACACCTAATACTGTAGTGCTGGCTATTTGTGAAATGGTGAATGTGCCTGTGCCTGCTGTGGTTTGAACAGTACCATCACTGAAACGAATACCACCTGTGCCTAACTTAACAGGATCTGGAGCAGTATTCCCAAATACAGTTCCACGAAGGTAAGTGTCTCCGTCTACTGCTAGGGTATCGTTTACATCTAAACTTCCATTTGTATCTATACTTCCACTTACATTTAAATTTCCAATGAAACTACCATTACCAGTGACATTTAAATTACCTTTTATTGCTACACTTGTGGCAGTCATAGAGATCGTGCCAGTAGTGCCACTTGAAGCCGCACTGAACTTAATTGCACTGCTTAAATTACCTGTGACACCTGCACCAATAGTCAGTTGTGGATGAGTATATGAACTTGCCGCACCTTGCCCACTTGTGATGTTAAATCCATTTGTAAGTAGGTCAGTGCTTAAACTCCAGAATACTAATTCACCTAGATTACGCCAAGCCGCAAGTCCAGTTTCATCACCACCTGTGTAAAGAACTTGTCCGTAAGTTCCTTTGTTGATAGGATACTTTAATCCATTGATGATAAACTGATTATTAACAGTTAGGTCAGTGAACGTGGTAGTTCCAACAAAGGTAGATGTTCCAAGTACAACTAAACTACCACTGACTGTGGCAGTGGTATCTACATTTAGATAACGCATTGGCCATTCTTGGAATATGAATAATTCCCATGACGCAGTATCGTTTGGTGGAGGTGTTGAACTTACCAGTTGGGCATTGTAGGCTATATCACAGATATAGGTGCTGTATTCATAATAGACAATATCACCTCTTGTGTATACATCACCACTGACCCATTGACCTCTGTTCTTAGTGCTAAAATCAAAAGGAGCACTTTCAGTGGCAAAGGATATTGTAGGACTAACATTTGTAACTGTAAAGGTGCTGACCTGATTAGTTACTGTAAAAGTATTGTTATCACTGGTAATAGTGATAGGGAAACTTGTAGTAGTTGAACTAATTGTTACATTTGTATTAGTGACATTGACTGTGATCACGGTCGTGTCCTTATACTAGACTGACGAAGTTTGTAGTTGTCAGAGTTGTTGGATCCTTGGGTAGAACATTTGGTTCCCAAGCCAATATTTTTGCAATTCTATGTATGTTTGTTACAGGAGGTGTAGCAGTGTTAGTCCAGGAAAACCCCACCACCAAAAGAGGCACATTTACACGTGAATCAGGCAAAATACCATTGGCTTCTGGGTATAAAAGGGCTGGATGTGTGACGTTTACGGTGCCTGATGGCGCAGAGACTACTTGTATATATGTAGAGGTGCTAATCACACCACCTGGGAAATAACCAACAACTCTGCTGTCTGCAAAGTTGGGCTCACCGTCTCTGGTATATGCTATGGCATCAACTACCACTGTTTGGTAGTCTGCTTTAAATGTCCAACTTGTAATACTTTGATTAAAATTGTAATTATAAGTTTTCTGTGTACTAGGAAAAGTACTTTCTACCTTGACGTTATCTGGGCCGCCAAGCCACTGACCTACGGTTAAAACTCCTGCCATATTATTCTCCAATTAGTTGTGAAATCATACCACTGCGGTAGTATGAAGTTTTTGGCTGCGTTAGTGATATTTATAGACATCACTTAAAAAGCCCTTTTTATTATTAAATTACGCCCTGATCTCTACCAGGTTGTGGATTCCATACCAGTGCAATACTTGAGGTGCTGAATGGACTTTGCCTATTACCAATACCTGTTCTAGCCTGGAAATAATAAGTGCCTGCGGCAACACCTGTGATGTTTGAACTAGTGCTGGCAGATCCACTGGTGAAATTGCCACTCATTGACACCAAACTAGTAAAGCCAGTTGAACTATTTGTAGATATAAAATATTCTAAATTAGCCACAGGAAGACTACCTGATGAAACTTCACTGTGTAATCTAAAATAAGGAGTTACTGCTCCATCAAAGATATCTACGCTGTGTGTTGATGTGGTATTGGGAGTAGTGTCCCAATGAGGTCTTGTTGGTGCAGGTAAACTGCTGGTAAAACTAACGATACCACTGCCAGTATTTTGTGCAGTGTCAGACAATGATTCATCTGTATAAACACCTGCATCATATTCAAGTGCTGTGATTTCAATAGTGATGCTACCATCATCACGTTCCATTTCTCTAGTCTTGGTAACACGGAATAGTTTTTCTGCAAAATCAAAGATGTCATTGGTAATTTTAACAACATCACCAGCCTGAACTTCTAAGGCTACATGATAGGCTGTAAAACTAATGATTAAATCAATGCGACTTTGTTTCAATTCAATCAATCCAATGCGTCCTGAATGAAGTGCATTATTGCAAAGTTCTAGTCTTAGATTTAGTGCATTGTCTGGTTCTAATGTATTGCGTTCAGCAGGATCAATGACTGCATTATAATAATCATTTTGATCGCGAATCTTTCTTGAAGCAAATTCAACCTGTATTGAATTATATAAATCTTCTAGGCTTGTGGCATTGACTGTGATATCACCAATGATGTTATCATCATTGAATACAAAGGCATTGGCCAATTCAGTGGCAGTTGCCGCACGGTTAGGAATGACCTTCCACTTGCCTTGCATAAAGTCATATGTGGTCCAGCAGGCTGAACTCATACAGATTTTATCAATGTTATTCTTAACCACATCACCTGTTGATAGTACACCGTTAATTTCATAACGAACTTGTGTGCTACTGGTAACTCCATCTGCTAGATATTGATTGCTGGGAATTGTATCAGACAGAGATTTTAGACTGGTAGATGTTGATCCAATACTGGTTACTGTATTGATACTGGTGGCAGTGAATCCTGCACCATAGCGGCTATTTGTAACATAGTCATACCAAACATCACCTGGATTTTTTAATGTGTTATTAACTTGGAAAGTAAGTTGACCTAGACCTGTTGTTCCTTTTTCACTGGAGAAATCAACCTGCACCACTGCAAATACTAATTCATTAAGAACATAATTAGTATCTGATTCATCAAGTAGTGTTCTAGCATTTACTGCGGTGCCACCTGTGGGAAATATTTGCTTGGTAGAGTCAACTCCTCCAGCATATACATACATTCTAATTAAACCATTGTAGTTTGTTGATTCAGTGCCAAAGCCATTCTGATCAATACTTGAGGCAACAATATGACTTTCTGCACCTGCTCTAAATACCAACTTTTGATCATTCCAAAAGATATCTCCAATGGTAAATGTGCCCGTGGCTGTTTTTTCACTGAGCACCAATAAGTAGGTCATTGTTTTATTTGAATTACCTAGTCTAGCATCTGTGATAACACCTTTGGTGTTTGCACTTCCATATACAATAGGAATCTTATTATTTGTGGCTGGTGGAAATTGAATACGCACCCCAGGGTTTTGTTGTGTCCCTCCATCACCACCACCTGCACCATTGATAAGACGACTGGTGATAGTGGCCAATCCCAATGCAATGGCTGAAGTGACAAAGGCAACACCAGCACTACCAAGAATGGCCGCACCAGCAATACCAATTACTTCCGCTACAATTATTGAGGCTACATAGGTAAAAACTGGCATTATATTCTTTCCTTCAAATATGTTCGTTCAGTGAGTCTAAATCCTCTACGTTCAAGATTGATTTCATCTGTGGTGGCCATTCTAGTTGTAAAATAGCCTTCAATTTTATTTTCTTTTAATAACTGTTCACCTAAGTGACAATAAGTTTTGAATAATCTACCACCAATGGTTGTTCTGCGATGTTCAGGTAGAACAAACCAAACTAATTCTCTCAGTTGTTTATATTGAGGAACCCATTGGTTAGTTTCAATAGGTGCCATAAGTAATCCCGCTGGCTTCTGATCAACATAGGCCAACCATACACAGCCTGTGGCCATTGTTGAGTAAATCATTTTACCCAAGTGTTCACGATTGCCAATAATTTCTAGACTTTGACTATAGGCAGTTTCTTTGAGAAACTCCTGTAATAATTCAATGGCATCACTGACATCATTAATGGTATGGCATCTTTTAATCATTATGGTTGTTCGTAGGTATTAGTAGTGTTGTTACTAGAATTATCAGTACTAGAACTAGCCGCAGTATATGGCTTACCAAAGTCAAATTGTGTGTCTGCTAATAATTTCACACGATACATTCCTGTATCTGTTGGAAAATATTTTTGTTGATCTCCAGAATTTGTTCTACGTCCACTAAATTGTTTTTCAATGATAGCATTGATGTTTGAACACTGTAGGCTGATGGTATTACTTACCAATCTATTATCTTGGTCCCAATTTTCACCTAGACTATAGTTACTGACATAGCCATTGTATCTTTGATAGACATAGGTATCAAGAAGAGCACTGGTACTTGGAATGAAACCATCAGGAAAGAATATACGTGATATAACCACACGACTACCTTTGATTTTACTGTTTAATGTAATGTTAAGGAAGTTAGGTGTATCATCACTGGTAGGGATACCACTTAGACTAACTGTGAGTTGATTGTTTGTAGAACGTAGATCATTTTGCATCTCAGTGATGCCCAAGAAACTACCCATGGCACGATAGTCATTGCCATTGGTTAAAGTTATTCTTGTATAAAGATTACTGATACTATAGACAGTACCGTTGACAGTTAGGTCAACCAGCATACCATGATATATCTTACTACTTGATGTACTGTTAAAGATAGTTTCACTCATTGACTTATCCTGTTATCACGCTGGCACCAGCATTGCCTGGTTGATATTCATACATTTCAAAATCACCTGACCATTGAACAATCTTGCCAGGTAACAATTTCCAACTTGGCATTTTTGTTAAAATCATACCAATGCGAACACTATTACCTACGTCAACTTTGGCACCACCACGATCATTAGAACTATTACTATTACTACCTTGCCAAATAAAAGGACGACTCACAGGAACTGTCACTGTGGAAGTTGATCCTCTAAGTACATCTAATGGTACTGTTCTTGGAAATCCACGATTGAGTTGATGAACGCCTAGACTAAATGAAGTAGAAAATTGAATCCAATCACCTGCTTTAAACATCACACTACTGGTTGTTATTACACCATTTGTGCCTGTGCTACCAAGACTAGGTAGGTTGGTCAGTGACATATAATTAAAAGTGGCAGTACTGGTATATCCTGCGTTATCTCCCTGATTACCTGTGATCTCATTGATATTAAAACTTTGAGCACCAAGATAATTTGTTAATGTGCTGACTCTTAGTGTAGTTAATTGTGTTGGAGTCATGTCACCTTTGTAGGCTGTGACATAATTTAATCCAGCATTTTGATTAAAGTCAATCCAAAAGTATGTACCACGATCAATGACATTAACACCTTCAATGACATCTCTAACATCTTCATATCTAGCATAGGTTGGTGGAGTTACTACCAACTGCCAAGGATTTGTGCTGGCACGTTCTGCGGCTCTAAGACGTCCACTTCTTGTTACCAATTGCCCTACAGTTTTAGCACGACCAAATTCTATGGCTGATGCATTGTCAATGATATATTGTATTCCTCTTGTGCTCATTATGCACTTCTCCTTGTTGGTTGGCTACGACGGCCTTGTTCAGTGACAGCATACATAAAACTTGGATCTCTGGCAACCAAACTACGGAAACTACTTGCATCTACAGCCTGTATAGAATATGTTACAGCATTGTTGATAATGGTAGGTTCTTGGCGACCAAACGCACTTGCATTGCTGGTTATACGGCCTGCTGAATTTGGCATAAACAATTCAGGACCACGTTCTCCAACTATGGCTGGCATACCTGCTTGCATGGTACCACCATTGGCAAATCCAAACAAACTCTTACCAAAGGTGAATAAACTACCTAATACACTTCCACCACCACTACCATTTGCACCCATAAAACTTGTCAGGGCCTTACGTGCTTCAATACGTGCAAAGTCTGCAATGATACTGTTGGCAAAGTCTTTGAAACTAAACTTACCACCTGTGACTAAACTAACGATGGCATCTTCAAATCCTTTTGTGAATGCATCAAAGTATGTCTTGGCGTGTTCAGCACTATTTTGTGCGTCTTCAGCATACTTGGCAAAGGCATCTGTCCATCCTGTTGAGAAAGTACGAGTACTTTCATAATTGGCCTTGGCAACTTCAGTCTGTGCTTCTGCTACACCTTTCCAGGCTTGGGCTATCTTATCTAATCCATCTGCAAATTCTTTGGCATCTGCGGCTGTATTGATTTCACCAAACTTCTCAGCAAATGCCTTGGCTGCTTCTTGTGCGGCTTTACGAGCATTTTCTTGTATTTCAACAATTTGTTTTTGTATGCTAGATAGTCCAACTAACTGACTGGCAGGGATAGCATCTTTGGCCGCAAACTTTTGTTCATTGGCTGCTCTCAATAATTCAGCCAATGCTTCCTGTTTGGCTACTTGATCCTCAATGGCTTTGGTGATATTCTGTAGTGTGTTCAGTCTATCTTTTTCAATTGCCTGAGCAGTCTGTTCAGCAATAATGGCTTTTTCTAATTCTTGATCTTTGTTTAGATAGATTTTGTATAATTCTTTTTGTTGTTTTATAATTTCACCACCAAGATACATTTCATCCTTGGTCAAACTATTTCTACGTTTTTCTAATTGTTCAAAGGTGTTGGTATATTCTAAGAAAATATCACGACGTGCTTCTGACATTTGTTTTTCTTCTTCTGTCTTACCAACCATTCTTGTTTGGAAGTCAAGACCAGCAATTCTTAGACGTTGTTGTTTTTCATATTCAAGAGTGACATCACGGACACTTTGTATGGCATTCTTTCTAGCAGTCTCATCAACATCTCTTGTGTTAGGACCTTTACCACCTGTTATTGCGGGCACTCCTAAATCTGCAGGAGTTGAACCAACTTTCTTGGCATTGGCTGCGGCTTCTTCTGCTTTCTTTCTATCTGAGGCTGCTCTATCAACAAGTCCTTGCAAGCCTGTGCCTAGTCCAACGGGGTTTTTAATATCTGCACCAAATAGATTTAGCAATGCGGCAATAGCATCAGTGGGTAGATTTAATAGACTGGCTGTTAAACTACCAATGCCTTCAATGATTCTAGCCACTGCGTTTGTAGCAATGCTACCAAAATCATCAAATAATTGTGTAGCCGCATAAACGCTGGTGCCTACGGTGGCCACTAATACTACAATACCTCGTAGTGCAACCATCCAAGGACCATTTGCAACAAATATTCCTACACTACCTGCAATGCCAGCAAGTTTAGCCACTGACATTAGTCCACGACCAATTTGTCCAATGGTGGCAACTAGACCTAAACCTACGCTGACAGCCAGTGATGTGGCCAATGCAATACCAACTAATTTAATAGCAGTAACTAACCCTTCCATCTTTGTGGTGCCTTCAGAAGTCAAAGTATTAAATTCATTAACTTTAGTAATGATTCCGCTGAATGCTTCCAGGAATGCTAATTTTAAATTACCTTGTGCTGTGGCTAATTGATCATTGAGTTCAGCGGCTCTCTTAATTGTTGCGGCATACTTGTCGCCTTCACCAGCAGTGGCTTTTAACTTGTCTAATAATTCTTGTGGATCAACAGTTTTAAAACTCTTACCAAACTTATCCATCATCTCAGCCGCACGTCTTGACGGATTCTCAATGGCCGCAATGCCTTCTAGAGTTTTAATGAATAAATCTTGTTCGCTTAATTTGCGTAGATCTTTCATGGATACGCCAAGACCCATGAATGAATTCTGTGCCTTGATACTACCTTCAGCCGCGTCGTCTATGGTCCTTAAGAAGTTATTCAATGCCGTGGCCATCATATCAGCATCACCACCACTTGTGGTCAATGCTTTCTTAAGTTCAAGCAAACGACCAACTGCGATACCTGAGGCATTACTTAGATCTTGTAATTCATCTGCCATGGCAAGAGCACTTTTACCCACTGCGGCAAATCCTAGTCCTGCAATTGCCGCTCTCAATCCACCAAATCGTCTAATCATGCCGTCAGTGCCAGTACTTAATTTTGTAAAGGCGTTGTTGGCTGCCAACGCACTGGTTTCACTAACTGTGGCAAAACTCTTAGTGGCTGTTTCAGCGGTTTTTAGTTTAGCGGTGTATTGCTTGTCATCTAAGGTCAGCGTTACTGAAATGTTCTGTGCCATATTATAGTTTTCCTAATTCTTTTCTAACCATCTTATCAAGTTCTTTAAGTGTGGGACCACTCATACCTGTAGGGGCCTGTGTGCTACCTCTCATGCCACTTGATGTCATACGACGACCAGCATCTAGGACACCAGCATAGGCGTAGTCTGCTTCAATGGTTCTACCAGGCTTGTCTAAACTAGTATTACTGCGGGCATTGCCAGTCTTGATAGGAGTGATGCCACGAAAGTATTGGTAAGCGTCTTCAATCACTGTTTCGCCAACCTTAGGGGCTTGTGCAAATAACTTGCTAACACCACGGGTATTCACTGATACTTTCATGCTCTCTCCTTTATTTTTAGTAGTTCATCAACGCTGACGTCTGGCACATAATCTTTCTTACTACTATCTTGTATGTGTCTTTCATAGGTCAATGCCATGTCCATAACCACTAAATCAAATGTACTAGCCTCTTGTATGACCTTACTGGGCAACATACCATAGCGTTGCCCAATTTGATCAATACTAAGAATTAAACTGGTTTCAATACTTTTAGGATCTAAGGCCTCCTGTGTTACTTTCCCAGCGTTTCTACCACCTTGCCAATGACTTTGGTCATAATGCCTGTGGGTAATACTAGATCGTCTTTGACAACTGGACTACCATCCTCATCTAGAACCATACCATTTACCATGGCAACCATTTCTTGAAAATCCTCTGGCTTCATTTGTGCTAGACGCACGAACTGATCCATAGGTTGTCTATCATAGATCCAAAACTCCAATGCTTCTCCGTATTCCGTGACAATGTCTGCGTCGTCAAGAATCATTTTGACTAGTTTGGGTTTTGCTGTAATTTGTGTAAGTTTCATCTTTATACCTTTTGGTCTTTTAATATGTGTATAACTGCCAACGCGAATCGTAGGCGGCTATTAATCTTGTCTAAATCACCTTGAGCGTGTTTTATTTCATGCAATGATTTTGCAACTTCAGCCTCAAGACTTTTTAGCAGGTCCTCATCTGTGTGGTCTCTTAAATCCATAAATCTTTCTCCTGCAGGATATTTACCGTGAATAAAAAATAGGGCTCCTAAAAGCCCTATTTTGTTAGTTTAAATTAAATTAAACTGTGCCAACAGTGAAGTCGCCATCTACTGAAATAGTAATTGGTGAGACCCACACAGGTGCCGTTGGATTAACGGTTGGTGCTAGATTTGTAATAAATCCTGCCCCACTGACATATTTCGCTCCTGTCGCACGCCCATCAAAATAACATCTAAAATAGACGTATGTGGCATCATTGCTCAAGTCAAATAGACCTGCTGTACTATTTGTTCCTGTGAAGAATGTAGTAGAATCTAATACTAGATTAGCACTGACAGAGTTAGTTGCAGGTGTTGAAACCGTTAACTGAGAGAATACATCCAACTGTGTCCAGTTGAATACGCCTGTGGCGTTGTTTAAAGTGACATCCTGAAGAGCAGGAATAACGTAACCTGAACTGGTAGTAGCGATACTAGCAGTTGAGATTTGAATTATCGCGTTCTTAGTAGGAGCACTGACGTTGATATAAGCCATTTTGCTTGTTCCTTTTAAGTTATGTTGTTGCTTGGTTTAGTCTAAACTCAAAGGTGTAGGTTAATACATCTTCTTGTTTATCCACAGTGTAATCGCTTTCGTTGCCAAAATTAACTACACCTGTGCTTGCTTTTGCTGATAGTATCTTTGAAATCACAGAGTCTAACTGACTAGGTGGATTCTTAGCATCAACTGCTAGGTACACTTCAGTGATAAGATCATTCTGAAATACTTCGTCACCGTTAAGTGTAGGGATTAGAGTTGTCTCCTCCATACGCTCACGATCTACATATATTTTCTTCATGTTCTTGCGATAAAGAGGTAGGCCTCCCTGTTCCCATGGTAACTCACTGGCAACTGCAAACTGAGTCAGTGTGCTGGTTGCTGAAGTTATTGCTGATAACAGTTCTGCTCTCATTATCTTGCTCTCACTAGATTAAGTCTGGTTGGTAATTTTTCTAGGCTAGTGATTGTGCCACTAGCGTCAAAGTCATACCATGTACCATCCTCAATCAATTCTCTAAACATTTCGTCATACTTTGTTCTATAAATCCCAATCTTATTGGCTTCTGCGGTATCTTGCTGTGTAAAGTCTGCTATTTTTGGTAGCAAATATTGATACAGGGTAAAATACACACATAGGTCAGTGAAGTCCGCTTGCCTACCTAAAATTAAATTAGCGTTAGGCAAGGGCACATCAGGGGTGTTCAAAGTATTAGTGGCTGTTCTTTGTGTACTAGAGGCTTCAATTAAGTAATACCTTCTCCACCAACTAGTGTTGCGGATCAATTGCAGAATACGGTTTGTGGCCTTTTCTGTTAGATCCTCAACAATGGTTGCGTCAGCGATACCTTCATTGGCTTCAAATAATCTTTGGTCAGTTTGAGTGACATCAGAATATTCTGCGAATGCAATTACATTTCCACCTATGCTAATGAAGGCCATCGTCCTCTCCTAATTAGATTGTGCTGTCAAATACAGCAGATACGCCGTAGCCTTCATAGACCACGCCTGTGCCATACATAGCACTAGCAACAACGTCAGTGCCTAAACCACGAGCACGTCTTTGTGTTTCAATCTGGATATCACGCATTAAGCCAAAGCCTAGAGCGTCACGGTGGAAAATAGCACCCTGATAGTCACCAGCAAGTCCATTAGTGATCAATGGAGCATTAGCACTTTCATAAACTGTCATACCAAACAAATTACCAACATAACCCATGGTCATTGCTTCATTGGCAACAGCACCATAAGCGCCACCAGTAAAGGCAACAGCACCTTGGTTAGTCAATGCTGACTTCAAGTCATAGGCAATGCTTGGGTGTAACACGCATGATAAAC
>Ga0114975_10001063_pt1 | contig 19984 bp, 20 predicted proteins | sample S_130626_EF_Meta_FD_87031 | JGI IMG/M metagenome (GOLD analysis project Ga0114975, IMG submission 87031) | Freshwater microbial communities from Lake Simoncouche, Canada to study carbon cycling - S_130626_EF_MetaG | ecosystem: Environmental > Aquatic > Freshwater > Lake | place: Lake...
CGCTGAGCGCTCAAAGGGATCTGATCAATGTGTATTGCAATGCGGTTGGCTTCTCCAAGCCGCGCCATTTCAGTCTTACCGTCATCAAAGTACAAAATCGTCGCTTGTGCTTGCGAAACTTCGCTTGGTTCTGGAATGTGAGTAAATCGAACGGCAAGTCCGAGCATGACGAAAAGACCAAGAAATCCGAAGACTCCCAGAAGCAGAATTTGCTTGAAACTTGGGATCCATCGCCTAAGTCCTGTGCGATTGCGACGAGGGTAATTAACCATTTACCTATTCCAAAATGTCACGCGGTTTACGCGGTGGCGTGCGAGGTTTGCCATCACCTAGAACATACGACATAAATAGGTGATTCCAACTACATGACGTGCAGACCTCAACTATGTAGACACGGAAGTGCCCATATTCAAAGGCCATACTGGCAACATCAGCAGAACTTGTGACAGAGCCAGAACGGAATCCCAGGTCATCACCAAAGGTATAGGTGACGTGAATCAGATCCTTCTTGGCACACATGGGGCACAAGCGTTCGGTTTGTTCGCCGTGATATTTGGCGGCACGGAGTAAGTAGGGATCTGCATCGCAGACTTCATCTCGAGCAAGCGCATCAACTTTGATGTGCTCAAGCACCCCACGCCGAGCCAACACATAGTCAATGATGTGACGTGGCCTAGCTGGATCAGTCACATCTTCAGCAGGATGTGGCACAGGACGAGGCGGTTCAGTGGACATTCCGCCGATTCTCGAACCTCGAATCGCGTCATTAGCCACGCCACAACTCTATGCACGCCAGTGGCTAAAAGAAAATGCTCATTTTGGAGTGTCAGACTGCCTGATGTATCCTGCAGATGTATCATTTAGATACATCAAAAGAATGGTTTTTCATGGCTAAGCGATCGGCAGCTCTCGAGCTTGCGATTCTTGGCGTGCTCTCACATAGCCCTCAACATGGCTACGAGTTACGCAAGCGATTAATTTCTGTTCTTGGATTATTTAGCACAATCTCGTATGGCGCTTTGTATCCAACGCTTAAAGGTCTTGTTCAACGTGGTTTTCTCATTGAGCAGGACGATTTTCCGTCTGGTAAATACCCAAAGCGCACACGAATTGTGTATGCACTGACCTCTGAAGGTAAGGACTACTTCGAATCTTTAGTGTCAGACAGTGGTCCGGGCGCTTGGGATGACGAATCCTTCGCAATTCGGATGTCACTGTTCGGTCAAACCGAGGCAGACACCAGAATTCACATTCTGCAAGGACGACGCAGTCGAATAGAAGATCGACTGAGTCAAATGCAAATGAATCTGGCTAAAGGACGTGAGCGTCTCGACGCTTACACACTTGAGTTGCAGCAACACGGGCTAGATTCACTAGAACGTGAAGTGCGATGGCTCAATGAATTGATTTCTCGAGAAGAGTCGGGCGGAATCAATGTCGCTAAATCTTCAATAGAACCGGGTGAGTTGAAAGGTTCAACTACCCAAGACTCACTCACTCAATAAATACCGGCAAGACATTTCACTGAACATCAACAGGAGGCTCCACAGTGAACCCAATTAAAGTAGCCATCGTAGGCGTAGGCAACTGCGCTTCTTCACTGGTGCAAGGCGTGGAGTACTACAAGGATGCAGATCCATCAGCACAAGTACCTGGTCTGATGCACGTCCAGTTCGGTCAGTATCACGTGCGCGACGTACAGTTCGTTGCTGCCTTTGATGTTGATGCCAAGAAGGTCGGTCAGGATCTTTCCGACGCTATCTTCGCGAGCGAAAACAACACCATCAAGTTCTCTGATGTTCCACCGACTGGTGTGACAGTTCAGCGTGGTACGACACTTGACGGTCTCGGTAAGTACTACCGTGACATGGTTGTTGAATCAGATGAAGCTCCAGTAGATGTCGTTCAGGCGCTCAAGGATGCTGAAGTAGATGTACTCGTGTGCTACCTACCTGTGGGTTCAGAAGCAGCAGCTAAGTTCTACGCACAGTGTGCAATTGATGCGGGCGTTGGCTTTGTTAATGCACTTCCAGTCTTTATTGCCAGCACAAAGGAATGGGCAGACAAGTTCACAGCCGCTGGTGTTCCAATCGTTGGCGATGACATCAAGAGTCAGGTCGGCGCAACCATCACACACCGTGTACTTGCGAAGCTTTTCGAAGACCGCGGTGTCATTGTGGATCGCACGTACCAGCTCAATGTTGGCGGAAACATGGACTTCATGAACATGCTTGAGCGTGACCGTCTGGAATCAAAGAAGATCTCAAAGACTCAGTCAGTAACTTCACAGTTGAAGCACGATATCGGTGCTCGCAACGTTCACATCGGACCAAGTGACTATGTTGCATGGCTAGATGATCGCAAGTGGGCATTCGTTCGTCTTGAAGGTCGCGCATTCGGTGATGTTCCGTTGAGTTTGGAATACAAGCTTGAAGTTTGGGATTCACCAAACTCAGCAGGCGTCATCATCGACGCAATCCGTGCCTGCAAGATTGCCAAGGATCGCGGTATTGGTGGACCGATTCTGTCTGCATCGAGCTACTTCATGAAGAGCCCGCCGGTTCAGTATGACGACGCCAAGTGCCGTCAAGAAGTCGAAGACTTCATCAACGACGTAGCTACTGTCTAATTGACGTTTAAAGTAGGGTCATCGATTTTCGATGGCCCTACTTTTATGTCTACTCACTGCTTCGCACACGAATAGGGCTAGTGTTACAAAATGAGCACTTCACGCACCATGGATGTCTTTAAACCATCCAATGCGCGCTGGCTGCTTATCACCAGAATGTTTGGTCAGGCTGGTGACGGTCTATTACAAACGGCACTAGCTACCTTTGTGCTTTTCTCGCCACAGCGTGAGGCAAACCCAACCCGAATCACAATCGTTTTTGCTCTGTTATTGGTGCCGTACTCAATGATTGGACCGTTCGTTGGTGTCCTCATTGACAAATGGTCACGGCAAAAAATCCTGTTGCGCGCTAACCTCATTCGCGTAGCAGCCATGCTCCTGATTGCTGCAACCGTGGCGGGTCACTCCGCCAACCTAAGTTTGACGGCCTTAGTGCTAGCAAGCCTTGGCATAAATCGATTCATCCTGGCCACTCAGGCTGCATCCTTGCCGCATGTCGTTGCACCAGAATTGCTCACAACTGCAAATGCACTGTTCCCGCCTTTGGGCACAATGGGATCATCCCTTGCAGTAGCTGTTGGTCTAGGTATTCAACATTTAGTCGGAAATACTGACGGCACAAACGCTGGAATTATCGTCTTAGGTAGTGGTTCGGTTCTCTTAGCTGGTTACTCTGCAACCAGAATTTTGCCTAAGCATGTACTAGGTCCGCATGGACTCAATGTTGAAGTGCGGGCAGAACTTCGTAATGTCTTCTCGGGGATCGGCAATGCAGTTGCACGCATACTCGAAGATAAGAAAGTACTAGTGAGCATGCTGATTGTTGTCACTCAGCGATGTGCTTTTGGAGCCGTTACTCTGCAGACTCTGCTCTTAGCCCGCCGCATCTGGCATCCAGTTACTCAACCAGATGCAGCACTGAGTGATTTTGGTTTAGCCGCTGGAAGTACTGCAGTCGGAATCTTTATCGCAGCCGCACTCAGTGCGCTGGTACTAAATAGATCTTCAGCCTTGGCCGATGAGACGGGTCGCAAACACCGCCGAGCATTCCTCCGACTACTGCCAATATCTGCCTTTCTAGCTCTCGGCATGACTGTCACTGCAGTCGCACTTGGGCATCGACTTGTCATGTTCGCCTCAGCATTGACCCTGGGTCTCGCTGGTCAGTTCATGAAGATCAATGCCGACACCACCATCCAGCAACGAATAGATGATGCACATCGTGGACGAGTCTTCTCTATTTTCGACATGGTCATAAATGTCGCTACCGTTGGTGGTATTGCACTATTTGCTTTGGCCGGTCCGATCCGCGAGCATGCTCAACTTGCTGCCTTAGCTGTCGGTGTTCTCTTGAGCGGAGTACTTGCAGCGAGCCTTTGGCTAGTAGCCACGCAAAATAGTCAAAGTGACTAGGACTGGTTACTCCACCACTTCTTGAGATGCTCTGCAGCTTGATCGTGACTCAGTGGTCCTTCATCTAAACGTACGTTAAGCAAATAGTTGTATGCCTTGCCAATCATCGGGCCAGCAGGGATGTCGAGAATTTCCATAATCTGGTTGCCATCAAGGTCCGGACGAATCGAATCAAGTTCCTCTTGTTCCTGCAGAATGGCAATACGATCTTCTAGATCGTCGTAGGTAGCCGCCAAAATCATTGCCCTACGTGGATTACGTGTGGTGCAATCTGCTCGCGTCAGTTTGTGCAAGCGAACAAGTTGATCACCAGCATCACGTACATAGCGGCGGACTGCGGAATCGGTCCACTGACCTTGACCATAACCGTGAAAGCGAAGATGAAGTTCAATAAGTTTTGTCACATCATTAATGATGTCGTTTGGGTAGCGCAAGGCGATGAGTCGTTTACGAGCAATCTTGGCTCCCACGACCTCATGATGATGGAAACTGACTCCGCCACCTTGCTCAAAACGACGAGTCTTTGGCTTACCGATGTCATGAAGCAGTGCGGCCAATCGCAGAACTAGATCGGGTTCACAAGTTGGTGCGTGCTGGGATTCGAGTTCAATCGCCTGTTTAAGAACAATCAAACTATGCTCGTAAACATCTTTATGACGATGATGCTCGTCGATTTCCAATTGCAGAGCGGGCAACTCAGGCAAGATCCGATCAGCTATTTTGATGCCCTCAAGAATCTCGAGTCCTAGACCTGGAAATTCACCGAGTAAAAGTTTTGATAACTCATCACGCACGCGCTCGGCAGAGACAATGTCAATACGGTCGGCCATATCAGTTGCCGCAATAATGACATCGGCGACTGGGCGGAAACCGAGTTGGCTCGCAAAACGCGCTGCACGCATCATGCGCAGCGGGTCATCACTGAATGAAAGTTCAGCTTCGCGTGGAGTGCGAATGACTTTTCGGACCAAATCGGATACACCGTCGAAAAGATCCACAAACTCCAAATGTGGAATTCGGACCGCCATGGCGTTAATTGTGAAGTCGCGGCGAATGAGGTCATCACTCAGATCAGATCCGAAAGACACTTCCGGCTTGCGACTATCCGAGTCATACTTCTCAGCGCGATAGGTCGTAATTTCCATGTGGTCGTCACCTAGACGAACACCCACTGTGCCAAACTCAATGCCGACATCCCAAACTGTGTCGGCCCATGGCGTAACAACTTTAATGATCTGATCAGGTGTTGCATTCGTGGTGAAGTCGAAATCCTTCACTGGACGATTCAAGATGAGATCACGCACTGGCCCGCCAACGATGGCTAACTCAAAACCAGCCTCATCAAAGAGGCGACCAAGTGCCATCACATGAGGCATTTCCCCCAAGGCGTCGGTAACCACCTGCGCAGCAACTAGTTCTGGTGAGTGAATCTCATTCATATCGTCCCCTAGCCTAGAGGCAATCACACAGTTGAGGTTGAGACACAAGTATTCTTAACATGTGACTCACCTGCCAAGCACAATGCGTTTCAGAGTCGCGCGATGGGTTTGCCTAGGTTTTGCCTTATTTGCCACCATCAGCCAACCTCAGATCAGTTCAGCCAAATCTGGACCATCTGCTTCAGTGACGATAACGGGTTTTGATGTCGCTACAGAGGCCGCTACAAAACATGTGGTCACTATGTCTGGCGTTTTTACAAACACGGGTAAGACCACACTTCCGGCTACCTTAATTACGCTAGCGACTTCCAATCCAATCTATACGCGCAGTGAACTTGGCGACATTTTGGCAAATCCGCAAGCGGTGCGCGGAATCACTCAGGATGCCATCAAGATGTCCCTTGGTGCCGTTAAAGCGGGAGAATCCCGCAAGTGGAAGTTGCGTTTTGTTGGAGAGTCAGTTCTGGGTACCGCTGCCAGCGGCGTATATGCATTTGGAGCCACTGCAACAAATGCTCAACTTGCATCGAGTACATACGTAACTGCGCCGTGGTTTTACCAAAGCGCAAAAATTGCTCCTACGAAAGTCGCAATCGCAATCCCTCTCACCACAACTAACAGTCACATTGCGCTACGTCCTATTCGCAATCTTGTGCCAGACAAAATAGCCTTGGATCGACTCACTGAGTTAGTCACAGTCAAGCAGGCTAACTCTGTGAGTTGGATGATTGATCCAGCTCTCAAGCAATGGCTCCAGGATCTCTCATCCACAGACCTGCAAGATCCTGCGCAGATTTTGGCGGCGCAGATATCTAAGCGTCTTGACCGTTCGGTGCTCACCCCATTTGGTCATGCAAATCTTGCTGGTCTTGCCGCTAGTAACCAAAAATCTGAGATTGCTAATCTCACGGACCTTGGAACTAGTTCATGGCCAGGGCATCGAACCATGTATGTCTCGCCCGCGGGAACACTTTCAAAGGTGACTCTGAACCAACTCGTCATCAATGGGTTAACTCCAATGATTTCGAATGCTTTTAGCGTCAATAATGCCCAGGTAACGAGCAATGCTCACGGCATCACTCATGGTCACGATGTGATCATTTACGATCAAGCGGCATCCGAATGTTTACTCAAAAAGACAAGTACTGACACACCATTTGCACAAAATATGTGCCTTCAAAGTCAACTGGGCATGATGACTGCAGAGTCTCCAGGAGTAAGTCGCACAGTTGTCGTACTTGCACCTGCACAGTGGGCATCGACGAGTACACAGCTTGGGAATCTTCTAGTCGGTCTTAATCACAAGCGCTGGGTGTCGCTCACTTCTCTGAGGCAGGTACTGACTTCACCAGAGACGACTGAGGTAAGTATTCCCGAAACTGTCAGAGTGCGGCCGATGTCTCCTCGCACACTCAAGTTGGCAGCGAGGCTCAAGAACCAAACTGACGTTGTTGGCTCGATGGTGACAAATGCACAATGGAAAGTAGCTGCGACTCCAGCGCGTTTCCTCGGGTATTCCGATCTCTGGCACAAGACGACACATGCTCATGCATACCTTCATGGACAGCTGCAAAGTGTGCAGTCAATCGCAAACAACGTGACGATCCAATCATCGTCACAAATAACGATTGCTTCCACGCACGCCGAAATTCCAATTACGGTCGCGAATGCCAGCGCTCATGACGTAAGAGTTCGTGTGAACCTTCGCTCAGATACACCAGGAAAGTTCACTGCCAGTGTGCCACCCCTAGTGAATGTTCCTGTTGGTAAGCGAGTCACTGTCTCTGTGCCAATCACTCTTACGGGTACTGGCGTAATAAACGCCACTGTGGAGATACTTGCACCCAATGGTCAGCCGGTCGGGGCCCACTTTGATGTAAGAATTTCGTCAACTGCTTACCAAAAAGTGGCGAGCATCTTGGTGCGCATTGCATTTGCAATCCTGCTACTCCTTGCGGTGAGCAACTTCATAAAACGGCGCAAGAAATCAAAACCCGAGAACTCCAATAACTCATGAGTCCTGTTATCGGTCAGACCTCTGGCATGGCAGTTGGCACGCTTCTTAGCCGTCTGACTGGCGTCCTTCGAGATGTAGTACTCGTTGCCGCCATCGGTACCGCAGTTTTCTCAGACGCTTACTCAGTTGCAAATAGCATCCCAAATATTATTTACATCCTGGTCGCCGGTGGTGCAATCAACTCGGTATTTATTCCAACTCTTGTGCGTCGAATGCAAGACGATGATGATGACGGAAAAGTATTCGCAGATCGCTTGCTCACATTAGTTGGCAGCATTTTGCTCCTGCTGGTTCTGGCATCAATGCTTCTTGCCCCACTGATCGTTCGTCTCTACATAACATCCGAGTGGGATACGACAAACGTCCATGTAGCTACTGTTTTTGCGTACTGGTGCTTGCCACAAATCTTCTTTTATGGCGTGTACACATTAGTGTCACAAGTTTTGAATGCCCGTAACATCTTCATTCTTCCGATGTTCGCTCCTATTGCTAACAACATAATCGTCATCACCACGGCTATCGCGTTCATCTCTCTTAATCACTTCACACCAACAGCTGAAAATGTGACTAGTAGCCAGCTCACACTGCTCGGTGCAGGTACTACTTTGGGAGTAGTAGCTCAAGCACTACTCCTGCTACCCGCCCTTAGTAAAGCTGGCTATCACTACCGTCCTCGGTTTGACTTCAGAGGTGCTGGTCTCAGTAAAACCGGGGACATGGCGCTATGGACAATAGGCTTTGTCGCAGTCAATCAGCTTTCGTTTCTCATTATTTCTAACCTGACCACCTACGCAAATGCATTAGCGCAAAGCAATGGTGCCACCGCTGTAGGTTTCACTTCCTATCAAAAGGGTCAGTTGATGATGATGCTTCCGCATGCCATCATCACAGTCTCGTTAATCACAGCACTGCTACCTCGCTTGAGTCGACATGCTCACGATGGCGATATCGATTCGTTCGGTCGCCAACTCACGGACACAATTCGACTGATAGCGGCATTCATCATTCCAAGTGCAGCCTTAGTCCTCATTACAGGTCCAACCGTAGGCATCCTGCTCTATGGTCATGGCGCTACCACCACACAGCAAGCTTCTGCCGTTGGCTTTGTAGCCTCCATGTTCGCTCTTGGGCTTCCAGCCTTTTCAATCTTCTACGCACTTTTACGCAGCTACTATGCGCGTGAAGATACCAAGACACCTTTTGTCATCAACCTTGTGTTTAACGCACTGCACATCGGTATCGGCTCAATACTCTTCTTCACACTCAATGCCACTTTTAAAGTTGCTTCATTAGCACTCGCGTATGCAGTCGCCTACACCTTTGTGTGCATCATGACGTGGCGACGGCTTGCAAAGGATGTTCCAGCACTCAAGAGCCCTAGTCATATTCAACTGATTGCGCGAGTCAGTTTTGCATCGTTACTAGGCGCAGTTGTGGCAACAACGATGCACAAGTTCATTTTTTCGCACTACTTAGCATCCAGTAGTGGTGGCTCACTACTTCGCATTTGTCTCGATACAGTCGTCTTCCTCACAACTTATGTGGGCTTGGCAATGAGGCTAAAGATCAGTGAAGTGACCAATGCTTTGGTGCTTATCCGCATGCGTCGCGGCAAATAGAATTACGACATGGACACTCCCTTAGAGCGCGTTTACGCCAATCGCTACTTATTGGATGTCCAACTGCCACATGCAACTCATGAAAACTGCTGGCGCGCATTCGATCAGACTTTGAATCGATGGGTCACCCTTCATCTACTCAATACTGATGACCCTCGAGCGCAGAGCTTGATCGATTCGTGCGAGAAAGCTGCGGCCATTGACTCTCGGGGTGTCATTAGCATCCTGGATGTCATTCACCAAGGAGCGCTTAACTGGCCGGGAAACATTGATCCTGCAGCTAGTTACGCAGGAATTATCACTTCGTGGGCTCAAGGAATCAGCATCGATGAGTACTTATCACTCAGTGACCATGCGATGCCCACAGTGCAGGCACTCACCATAGTGCGCTCAACTGCGATGACTATGGCAATTGCCCATGAACAAGCTGTCGTCCACGGAAATCTGACGACCAAGAATATTATGTTTGTTGATTCAGGTGAAACTCGCATTCAGGGATTCGGCATAGACCGGATTCTGAACCAGAGTGGTCTTGTACCAACTGTTGCCGATGATGTTGAGGCTATTGGCGCTGTACTCCATGCCATGCTTACTCAATACGGAATAGAGCGTCATACCGAAGATGCAAGCACGCATAAACTTCGCGTTCTCCCGAGCCAACTTCGCAGTGGCATTCCCACATCGATTGATGACCTCTACCGCGCTACACAAGATGGCACTTTTGCAAGCATGAGAGAAGTTGTGGATGCGCTAAGTATCAATTTGGCTGACCTGACTGACCTTCGCGAATCACGCAAGCCAGCCACAGTCGAACAGTATCGCTCAGCAGAACCGGCGCGTAAGCGACGTTGGCCAAGCGTACTAACAGCTGCAATGGTGGTAATTCTGCTTGGCTGGGGTGGGTGGCAACTACTCACACATAATTTCAAGCCAGGTGGAGTTCCGGTAGCCCTGCTCCCCGAAAACTTTGCAGATGATCCTCTAGCCTCTCTCTCGGCTTCACCAAGCACACCTCCAAGTGCAACAGAAAGGCTCGCTACATTAACCACTATTCGGGATTTTGATCCTGATGGCAATGGGGAAGAGAATCCGGATTTAGTGAGCAAGGCAATCGACAGGGACTCCTCGACTGCTTGGCGAACTGTGCAGTACCGTGGCGCGGATTTGGCAGGCAAGTCTGGGGTTGGGTTACTGCTTGATTTGGGTGAAACCAGCAAAGTTAATTCCGTATCCGTGGAATTCAGCCGAGCCGGACAAGGTGTTTCTGTGTACGTGTCAGACAGCCAAACGCCTTCGCTCAAGACATCTGAGTTACTCGGCAAAGCGACATTTTCCGGTACTAGTCAGACCCTCAGGAATAGCACGCCTCTATCAGGGCGTTACGTAGTGGTGTGGCTCACTCGGTTGCCCCAAGTTGACGTAGGGACCTACCAATCGGGAATAACAGAGATTCAAGTTGGGTTGTCCTAAACAACTGTTGCTGTGACTAAACTTGCAGTGACCACCCCGCTACAAAGGAATTTCATGTCTGACGACGTATCTGATGTCATCATCATCGGCTCTGGCCCTGCTGGGTACACGGCTGCAATTTATGCTGCTCGTGCCCAACTCAATCCGATCATCTTTGAAGGCGCGGTAACTGCTGGCGGTGCCCTCATGAACACGACAGACGTAGAAAACTTCCCAGGTTTTCCTGAAGGAATCATGGGTCCAGCACTCATGGAAAACATGCGCGCACAAGCTGCGCGATTTGGTGCAAACCTCATCACTGATGACGTAACTTCCGTCGATCTATCGGGACCAATAAAAGTTGTCACGGATGGGAACGGTACTGTCTATAAGTCTCGTGCTGTGATCATGGCAACTGGTTCTAGCTACCGCGAACTTGGTCTAGAGAATGAAAAGCGTCTCTCTGGTCACGGTGTTTCGTGGTGTGCAACTTGCGACGGTTTCTTCTTCCGCGATCAAGACATTGCGGTTGTCGGCGGTGGCGATTCCGCGGTCGAAGAGGCGACTTTCCTCACCCGGTTTGCTAAGTCTGTCACGATGATTCACCGTCGTGATGAATTGCGTGCAAGCAAGATCATGGCTCAGCGCGCTTTCAATGATCCTAAGATCAACTTTGTCTGGGACAGTGAAGTTGTCGACCTACATGGTGAGGCAAAACTTTCGAGTGTTACTTTGCGTAACTTGAAGACAGATGCGCGGAGTGAACTTGCTGTCACAGGTCTTTTCGTAGCCATCGGTCATGATCCGCGTTCAGATCTATTCAAGGGTCAGGTTGAGCTTGATAGTGAGGGCTACGTTCTCACAGGACATGGAACTACCGCCACAAACCTTCAAGGCGTATTTGCTTGTGGAGATTTGGTGGACCACACATATCGTCAGGCAATCACTGCAGCTGGTTCGGGTTGTGCCGCAGCCCTTGATGCTGAACGCTATTTGTCACATTTATCCGACCACTAAAGCAAGATTCCAGGTCCAGCATCCGACCCCGTATGCTGGACAAGTACTTACATAAGGAGAACACCATGGGTGCAACAATCGCAGTAACAGATGAGAATTTCCAAGATCAGGTCCTCAACAGTGACAAACCTGTTCTTGTTGATTTCTGGGCCGAATGGTGTGGTCCATGCAAAATGGTGGCTCCAATTCTTGATGAAATTGCAGCCGCACATGGTGACAAAATCACAATTGCTAAGCTCAACGTTGATGAGAATCCAGCAACCGCAGCCAACTTTGGAGTTACTTCAATTCCGACCATGAATGTTTATGTTGGTGGACAGATTGTGAAGCAAATCATTGGCGCGAAGCCAAAGGCTGGCTTGCTCGCAGATCTTGCTGAATTTATTTAAGTAGTTCATGCCATCAACATTCTTGCAAAATGGCGACTCGGGACCTGAAGTAGCGGAAGTCCGGGATCGTCTACATCGACTTGGGCTCTTGAGCGATGATAATACGCAAGGTAATTTTGATGATGATTTAGTTCATGCGGTAAAAGTGTTCCAGCAAAGTCGCGGCTTAACTGTAGATGGAGTTGTTGGGCCAAGGACGTTTCGACGGCTCGAGGAAGCGCGTTGGTCCATAGGCGATCGCGTTCTCACATTTATGCCACGAACAATGGTGCACGGAGATGACGTTGCACAGTTGCAACGACGTCTTACTGAACTCGGTTTCATCATTAATAGAGTCGACGGAATCTATGGTCATCAAACTGAACGAGCTGTGCGTGATTTCCAGAAGAACGTCGGCCTAAGCGCTGATGGAATTTGCGGTCCAGATGTTTTCCGGGCCCTTCAACGTTTGTCGCGCACAGTGGCCGGGGGAAGCCAAGAGCATCTGCGCGAACTTCTTGCCTGGGATCCCAATCACAGGGCTCGCTCTGTAGAGACTTGTACGATTGTCCTTGATCCCAGCGACTCTCCAATTGCACTACACGGGGCATCTGACTTAACTGAAGCTACGGTGTGTTGGGACATTGCAAATCGGCTTGAAGGGCGACTATCTGCAGCTGGTGCCCTAGTGGTGATGACCCGGTCGCATAACTCCACGCCAAGCGGTGAACGTGCCCGAGCCAATCTAGCGAATCAGCAAAATGCAGACTTTGTGTTGAGTATCGACATGGATAGGCATGCCAACCCACTTGCACATGGAGTAGCGACCTATTACTTTGGCCATCAGTACTCGCGCTCAGCGACTGGTATGCGGCTGGCAGAACTAATTCAAGAAGAGCTTGCCGCCAGAACACCTCTGAGGGACCTCAATACGCACGCCAAAACTTGGGATCTGTTACGCCTAACTCGCATGCCTAGTGTGAAAACCACTATCGGTTACTCAAGCAGCCCAACAGATTCCAGTCAATTGGCCAATGCTCAAGTGCGAGATGCGGTCGCTGAAGGACTTTTGGCTGCAATAAATCGAATTCTTGCTCCACGAATTGGCTGAGCGCTTCCAGTAATCTAGCTTTATTTCTTGGCTTCAACCATCAGAGGAACGCCTGAAGGAATCTCTTAAATCATTAGATGTGACTTAGGTCACATTATTGCCACACAGGTTATCCACCAATGTGTAAACCTTTAGTTGAGAGGTTCGCCAAACATTCCCAGACGTGGTGGATCCACAATTTCGACGATGCGGCGCAAATCTTCGAGAGTGGCGAAATCAATGACAACCTTGCCACGCTTGGCTCCGAGGGCTACTGTCACTCGAGTGTCGAGTCGCCCTGACATGCGATCGCCCAGCTCGCTGAGTCCAGGCGCACTAATGGTCCCATTGCTCCTGGGCGCACTCTTCTTCTTTGGTTTATCCACACCCAATGAGACAATTTCCTCAACCGAACGGACTGACAGACCCTCAGCAACAATTCGCTTGGCCAACAGTTCCATGGCCTCAACATCCTTGAGCCCCAATAAGGCTCTAGCATGACCTGCACTCAAAACTCCCGCAGCGACTCGGCGCTGAACCGCTGGCGGCAGGTTTAGCAATCTAAGGGTGTTAGAAATTTGCGGGCGAGAGCGCCCCAGACGAGTCGCAAGTTCTTCTTGGGTTCCGCCAAAGTCTTCGAGCAGCTGCTGATAGGCGGCAGCTTCTTCTAGCGGAGTTAGAGCACTTCGGTGCAGATTTTCGAGCAGGGCATCGCGCAACATTTTGTCGTCGGCGGTTTCACGAATCAGCGCTGGAATGGTCGTCAAACCGGCTAATTTGCTAGCGCGTAGGCGGCGCTCACCAGCAATGAGTTCGTATCCTGTTTCTGCGGTACGAACAACGATGGGCTGCAGAAGACCGATTTCTTGAATGGAATGCACAAGTTCAGCCAGTGCTTCTTCATCAAAAACCGTGCGTGGCTGTGCGTGGTTAGGCACAATGTCGTCAATTGCCAATTCAGTAAAGGTCAAGCCTGCGACCGGTACAGGAAGCTTTAGCTCTCCTTGAAGTTCCAGTTCACCTGCTACTGCGGGATCGGCCTTCGATGGTGAACCGGTGGGAATTGCTGGAGCAAGTTTTGCGGAATTTGATGTAGGTGCAGTCACCGCATCAGTGGCAACAATCTCTGCTACAGGAGTTTCACGTGAAACATTGACCTCTGGAATGATCGCGCCCAAACCGCGCCCTAGTCCTCGACGATTAGCCATCAGTTATCTCCTTGTACTACGCCACGATGGGCAATTTCACGGGCAGCATCCACGTAGGCGACTGAGCCCTTTGAACCTGGATCATAAGTAAGTACTGGCTGACCGAATGATGGTGCTTCAGCAACATAAATGTTGCGTGGAATCATCGTTTCCAGCACTTTGTCACCAAAATAGGCTCGGACTTCATCGGCCACCTGCACGGCTAAATTAGTACCGCGCTGGAACATAGTCAACAAAATAGTCGAAATTGAAAGCTCAGGATTCAGATTCTGCTGCACCAATTCGACAGTTTGCATTAATTGCTGAACGCCTTCAAGCGCGTAGAACTCGCACTGAATTGGGACAAGCACCTCCGAGACTGCGCTGAGGGCGTTGACAGTCAGTCGACCCAAACTCGGGGGACAGTCAATGAAAATGTAGTCGACTGGGTTGGTCTCCAGATATGTGGCAATTGCCTTGCGCAATAGGAATGGCCAGTTTGCATCATCGTCGCTCCCAAGCTCACGTTCCGCACCAGCAAGATCAATAGTTGCAGGTAGGCACCATAAAGTGTCAAAGCCTTGGGCCGGCACCGCTAATTCTGAAATTAAGGCATTCTCGATGAGAACGTCATAGGTTCCTGGGGTACCTTCTTCATGAGCCACACCCAGAGCCGTCGAGGCATTGCCCTGCATATCAAGGTCAATGAGCAGTACTTTCAGGCCGGCCAACGCCATTGCAGCAGATAAATTAACTGCAGTTGTGGTCTTACCGACGCCACCTTTTTGATTGGCAACCGTCAGAATGCGAGTGTGTGTGGGGGCGGGAAATGTACCCTTCAAACCCATCTTGATGAAGACTGCATCCGCTGCCGCCTTGCCTAATGGTGTGTCTTCATGGCTACCAAAGTCCATTAGCACGCTCCATTTCAACGGTATGAGGGTCTACGCCCACTAACCGTAGGCGGTGGTTAAGTCAGCTGGCTAACAGGCTACCCGAACCACAGTGGTGGCTGGATCAACAATCCCCTGCCCACACATAACAATTTGTGCAGTACGACCCTTCAGAACAGAGTTTGCCGCAAGAATTTCATCCTGAGCAGAAGTGCCCTTCATAGCCAGAATCAGGCCGCCGTTGCGGGTCAAAGGCAAAGTCCACTGCAATAACTTGATCAAGGGAGCAACTGCTCGTGCCGTCACCACATCTGCCTTTCCCAACTTAATTTGTTCCGCTCGGTCTCGATAGACCACAACACGGTCATTCAAACCTAAATCGTCAATAACCTCGGTGAGGAAGTTAGCGCGGCGCAATAGAGGCTCAATCAGCCCGACCTTTAAATCCGGTCGCACAATGGCCAGCACAAGACCAGGCAGACCGGCACCACTGCCTACGTCGTACACCAGTGAATCAGCCGGAATAAGTTCTTCGACCACAGCACAGTTAGCGATATGGCGATCCCACAGACGTTCAACTTCCCTTGGCCCGATGAGTCCGCGTTCGATACCAGCAGTGGCCAGCCAATGATGATAAGACTCGAACAGTGGCATAGCTTCGGGGTAGGTCGCGGCGAGAGCTTCATGTTTCACGTGAAACACTCCTTACTAACTGCCCACGATGTTTCACGTGAAACGTGATACTTAGGCTGGGTTGACTACGATTCGACGCTTCGGCTCTTCGCCCTTTGAGACGCTCACGGCACCCGCTTCGCCGACTGCATCATGCACGACCTTGCGCTCGAATGCGTTCATCGGCTTCAACTCAACTGGCTCGCCAGTTTCGATGGCTTTTTGAGCAGCTTCCTTGGCAATTTCGATAAGACGTGTACGCAAGGAGTCGCGATATCCAGATATATCCAACATCAGACGAGAACGTTCGCCAGTCTCTCGAGTCACTGCAAGGCGAGTGAGTTCTTGAATAGCATCAAGAACCTGGCCTTTCGGACCGACGAGTTGCGACAAGTCTGCGCCAACGATGCTCACCGTAGCCCGACCATTTTCAACGTCCATGTCAATGTCGCCATCAAGATCAGCGATATCAAGCAGTCCTTCTAGATAGTCAGCGGCGATTTCGCCTTCTTGCTCAAGTAATGACAGTTTTTCACTCATATTTTTACCTTTCGAGAAACTGAATGTTTCACGTGAAACTAGGAACGCTTGCTCCGTGGCTTGCGCTTTGGTTGCTTGCGAGACTTATTTGGATCGTTCTCTACTTCATCAACTACGTCAGCTGAAATTCCCTTAGCCGCTTTCTTGCCAGCCTTTCGCGCTTCAAGCGCTGCATGGGCTGGAGTGCCAGGCTGTGGACTGTTATGAATCACATAGAACTGCTGTCCCATGGTCCACAGGTTGGTCGTGAACCAATACAAGAGAACACCAACTGGGAAGTTAATACCAGAAATGGCGAAAATTACCGGGAAGACATAGAGCAGAATCTTTTGCTGCTGGACCATCGGATTATCCGGGGCGGAATTCTTCACAATCATTTGACGCTGAGTCAGGAAGGTTGTCAAGGTCATCAAGATAATAAGAACGACAGTTACATACAGCGTTGCTGTTGGGTCAGCCGTATCCACTCGATGAGTAAATGTTCCATAGATTGGAGCGCCGATGATCTTGGCGTTACGCGCTTGCTCAACTAAAGCTGTGGTCATCACGCCGTATGGCTTGCTTTGTGCAATGCCCTGCAAAACGTGGAACAGTGCGAAGAAAATCGGAGCTTGAGCCAAGATGGGCAAGCAACTTGCCAACGGGTTGGTGCCCGTATCCTTGTATAGCTTCATCATTTCTTGAGACTGACGCTCGCGGTCGCCAGCGTACTTCTTCTGAATTTCCTTGATCTGTGGCTGAATAATCTGCAGATTGCGCTGGCTCTTGATCTGCTTGACGAACAGCGGCACTAACAAAATGCGGATCAGAATAACAAGACCAACGATGGCCAAACCCCAGGCCCATCCGCTATCTTCCTTGAAAACTAGCGATAATCCGGAGTGGAAAGTTACCAGAACCCAGCTCACTGCAGTTTCAAGCCAACTTAATGGATTCATTTGTTTACACCATACCTATCGGTTTAGTTGAAATTTCAATCACATGAGAATGTGTTCGGTTGTCGCGAGTAGGCACCTGATCGACCCCACCAGCTGACCATGGATTACATCGAAGCACTCGCCACACAGTGAGAGCCAGACCTTTGATTGGACCATGCGCACGAATTGCTTGAAGTGAATATGCGGAACAACTTGGGTAGTACCGGCATCTCTGTCCAAGTAATGGGCTCAATACAACTTGATACATCCGAATTAGACCGACAAAAAGGAGCGACAATAGCGCCCCAAAAGTCTTATTCCATAGCGAAACTAGGGTCCTGAGGACAGTGTTCATGCCGCCCTTGCCTTAGTCAATGCAAAACTCACGTTTTCCTCTAATTGCGCATAAGTTGCTGTGGCAGCGGCTGGCAGAGCTCGAACCACGACAAAAGAACCAGCTGGGAACTGCCCTAGTTCCTGAGCAACTATATGCCTTAGGCGACGAGTTATCAGGTGTCTCACTACCGAATTTCCCACGGATTTGCCCACAGCAAATGCTACTTTGGTGGACTGGGACATCTCGCGAGCCACGTGCATCACAATGAGGCGAGAACTGTATTTAGTACCTTGCCGCATGGCTACAGCGATGTCCGACGAGTTACGCAAACGCGCATCGGCCGGAAGCATTCCAAACGACGATTAAGCCGAGAGGCGATCGCGACCCTTTGCACGGCGAGCAGCAAGTACTGCACGGCCGGCACGGGTGCTCATACGCAGACGGAAACCGTGAGTCTTGGCACGACGGCGATTATTCGGCTGGAAGGTGCGCTTTGACATAGTAAATACTCCGCAGGAAGTTAGGGCGATCGATTCGCCATCGGACATCCACGACATGAATTCGTGGATATTCGACGAGTTTTGCCCATCGATCGACAAGGGTAACCTGTCAAAGATACGTGGTGAGTACCCATGAGGTCAAACCCAAAACCAGAAGCAGACTCAAACCACTCTGCTCACAAACTCCTTAGGTGCGTAGCTGAGTCCCATAAGCCAAATCTCTACCTGTGGAAAAGACTTGTCAGAAACAATCCACAGGCGTATTCTGACGAGTTCAACCTGTGGAAAACACAAATGGGGGGCCAATGGATAACGCTGAACTCAATCATGTCTGGAACCAGACTCTTGAGTCTCTGGCCACTGGTTCCATAACTGCGCAACAGCGAGCATTTGTCGCACTAACCCGACCTCTGGGTTTCGTCGGTGATACCGCTCTAATTGCAGCACCCAACGAATTCACAAAAGACGTCCTCGAAACTCGCTTGAGCCCAATTGTTTGTGACGCGCTATCAAAAATTCTCGGCCGAGAAGTAAGACTAGCTGTGACGGTCGATGAATCAATCGCCCCTGATCTTGACGACGAGGCAACAGACGAACTAGCCGATTCCACATATGCAGATTTCAATGACCGCGATATTCAGTCTGATCCAAATCCAGCGTTGCCTCCGCAAGCGAGCCGTGGTCCAGCACCTGCACCTCGAACAGCTGAAGAAGGTAGCCGTCTAAATCCGAAGTACACCTTCGATACTTTCGTGCCGGGCTCATCGAACAGATTTGCACACGCAGCTGCACGCGCTGTCGCAGAGCAACCAGCCAAGGCATACAACCCACTCTTTGTATACGGTGAATCTGGACTAGGTAAGACTCACCTTTTGCATGCCATCGGACATTACGCACGAACTCTGTATGCCGGTATGAAAGTTCGCTATGTAAGTAGTGAAGAATTCACTAACGAATTTATTAACTCGATTCGTGATGACAAGGCCAAAGAATTCCAGCGTCGCTACCGCGACATTGACGTCCTACTGGTGGATGACATTCAGTTCCTTTCTGGAAAAGTCCAGACACAGGAAGAGTTTTTCCATACTTTCAACACCCTACATAATGCAAATAAGCAGATTGTGATTACCTCTGATCTTCCACCCAAGCAGCTACAAGGCTTCGAAGATCGTATGAGTTCCCGGTTCGAATGGGGCCTTATCACTGACGTTCAACCACCTGACTTAGAAACCCGTATCGCTATTCTCCGCAAGAAGAGTGCACAGGAACGCTTGACTGCTCCACCCGAAGTTTTAGAATTCATCGCGTCAAAGATGTCTACTAACATTCGCGAACTTGAAGGTGCTCTCATACGTGTCACCGCATTTGCGAGTTTGAATCGCGCACCTGTAACTCTCGACCTTGCTGAAATTGTGCTCAAGGATTTGGTGACCGACGCCGCTGGTCCAGAGATAACAGCTAACTTGATCATGACCCAGACCGCTGGTTACTTCGGTGTCACTATGGATGATTTGACTGGTGCTAGTCGTTCACGCGTCCTCGTGACAGCTCGACAGATCGCTATGTATTTGTGTCGTGAGCTTACTGATCTGTCTCTACCAAAGATTGGTCAACAGTTTGGCGGTCGTGATCACACCACAGTTATGCATGCGGATCGTAAAGTCCGGCAACTTATTGCAGAGCGTCGTAGTTTGTACAACCAGGTGAGTGACCTTACTGCCCGCATTAAGTCGCAAGCTCGACAGTCCTGAATTTGTTCTTCTCGGTGAACTGTCTAGTTGGACGGTTCATTGAGGTAGCACAATCGGATTTCAGATCCGCTCTAACTCACCATCAAACCCATTGGTTTAGTGCCTCGCCGAAATTTACACAATATGTCATTTGAGTCTCAAAAATC
>Ga0114975_10001065_pt1 | contig 19971 bp, 16 predicted proteins | sample S_130626_EF_Meta_FD_87031 | JGI IMG/M metagenome (GOLD analysis project Ga0114975, IMG submission 87031) | Freshwater microbial communities from Lake Simoncouche, Canada to study carbon cycling - S_130626_EF_MetaG | ecosystem: Environmental > Aquatic > Freshwater > Lake | place: Lake...
ATTGGATCTTCCTCCAATATCCATATTAGGACCAATTCCAATCAATCCAATCGTGCCGTCTATTTTTAGATTTTGGCCATTGAGATTTTGGACTCCACTGATCGTTCCCACCGTCAAAATACTGTTGGACATCGTGACTCCGCCAATAGAGTTGGATGACGCAGCAGGGGATGTGAAGTTGAACGCCTGAGCCGATCCGTTGACGTTCAGGGTGTACCCGCCTGCCGACGTAACACCCGCAGTTGTCGTTGTAGCATTGATTGTTACCTGGTTCCTGGAGAGATCACCGTAGATCAGAGGAGATCCAGCCGTCTGAGAATAGACTACGAACGAATTGGAAAGATTGGATGATCCGCCAGGGTTGCTGCCGAGGAAGATACAGTTTGCTCCAACACCCGTTGTGTTCGCTCCTATCGCACCGGCACTGATACCCAGTGCTATGATATTTGATTGAGCATTTGCCCTGAGTGCGTTCGGACCAATCCCAATCTGGAACGGCGATGAACTGAAGATCGCGGAGACATTGTTGAACGATACAATTCCTGTGATTCCGTTTCCAGCGGCACTGATCGTTGAGACAGCGGGACTTTTAGCCCAGTCACCAAGACCAAGGTATGCTATGGTATCCCATTGAAAATTATTTCCAGCTTGGTTCCATGTAAGAATGGTCTTGTTGGTAACTGGAGCAGCCCAGGAAATACCGTTCAGCTGAGCAAAACACAGATTTGTGAACGCGGTCTGACCGCATACCGTGAGTGTTCCGTTGATTGTTGTTCCTGCTAACGTTGTAGACCCTCCAACACTGAGATTACGCTGAACTGTAAGTCCCGATACAGTTAGGAGTCCGGAGATGTTGAGGCTATTGCTCACAAAGATATTTGAACCGGAGATGGTGGTAGCAGTGAGAGATCCGAGCGTTGTAAGACCGGTGACGCCCAGAGTTGTTCCGACGGTTGTAGCCTGTAAAGTCGTTGTTCCGTCAGCCCTCAGTGTTCCAGTAGCGTAGAATGATGATCCCGAAATTGTGGATGCCTGTAGATTTCCTAAGGTTGTAAGCCCTGTAACTCCAAGAGTTGTTCCAACCGTTGTAGCCTGTAACGAGGTTGTTCCGTCAACAGTTAACCCTCCCGACGAATAAAGCGATGAACCTGAGATGGTTGTAGCCCGTATACCTGTGAGATTTGTAGACCCTGATACATTGAGTGTACCTCCAGTGTACACGAAGACGTTGGACGCAGAGAGTGATGTGAACGACACGTTAGACGAGAAATTGGTTTGGCCACATACATTCAAGGTGTTCACAACCTGCACATTCGAGAGTGTCGCAACACCAGCACACACATTCAAGGCTGAACCACGTATCGTTGCCGATCCAGATACGTCCAGAGCTACTGTTGGAAGTCTTCCAATTCCAAGCCACATGGAGGATAGATCGCCCTGTAAGAATGGCTGACCACTGGTCGTGGAATAGACCGTGAAAAAGTTGCTCTGTAAAGGAGCTGTCCCACCAGGATTGCTTCCTAGGTAAATAAGGTTTGTTCCGCCAGCACCAATACCTGCATTACGACCTACGGCAAATATCTCATCACCAGTTGCGCCGGAGAGTGTTCCGTATCCAAACCCAATTAAATCGTTCGCCGTTGGAGTACCAAATGAAATGGGAACACTGTTGATAGACGCTAGGTTTATGAGTCCGAAGGAACTCAGGTCGACATTTTGAACCGCCTTATTCTGAGCCCAACCTGCGAGAGACACTGCAGCTGGATCTGCCCACCCAGCAGTACCAGTTGATGTTATTTTAAGAAGTTGATTGACGGTTCCAGCCGCCGATGGCCATGTTACGCCGTTAAGACTGCTTCGGATAGTTGTTACTCCAAGTGATGTACCATCCAGTGTCGTTAACGATCCAGCTTGGTTAGAGAAGGTTCCACCCATAGTGAATGTTCCGTTATTTGCGATAGTAATACCTAGACCTCCAGGTGCACTTACAAAAATATTTGAAGCCGAGAGTGTTCCCTGTACAACTGCCGCCGATGTCGTTACAGAGGTGGAAGAAAGACTTCTAATCGTAGCATTTGTTGCACTTATTGTCGTGATAATCGCTAGCGAGAGTGTGGTTGTTCCCGCCAAAACGCCTAGATTTCCAGAAAAGATACCGCTTCCCACTACATCTAGTGCCGCAGAGGGAGTCTTACCGATTCCGAAAAATCCGGCGGACATATCTCCTTGGAGGAACGGCCTGGATGATACTGTTGAGTAGACGAGGAACGTATTTGCAGCACTGATACTATACCCTCCAGAAGGATTGTGTCCAAGGACTAGGGCATTTGAAAACTGGGAATTTGACCCTGCATTACTACCGATAAAGATTGATCCAGAACCAGTATTGTTGAACCCAGCATTCACACCGATCGCAATAACGTTTGATCCGGCCTGTTGATACAGTGCGTTGGAACCAATACCAATCACATTTGCTCCCGAGTTCGTGGTACATGCTCCATCACCAATCGCAATGGCTCCCTGACCGCTATTTGACGCACCGGTAGAGCGTCCAATAGCTATTAAGCCTTCTGCTCTGTTGGATGCACCTGCACCTGATCCAAACGCGTTGACGTATCCGCCCGAATTGTTCTGAGCGGCATTTGAACCGTAAGCGTTCACATGAGATCCCGAATTTGCCGATGCAGCTCCAAACCCATGTGCATTTACATTTGTGCCGGTAACTCCAGAGCTTACCCCAAAGCAGATATAGTTAGATGAATTGTTCAAAAGAACTGGAACACCATTAAACGTTACAAGGCCTGAAATAGTCGGTAAAACTGTTGATCCGGTGATAGTTAATAGTCCCGAAACATTTACACTGCTCGCAGAGAGGGTTGTGATACGGGCGTTCGTAGCAGAAAATGATCCAGCACTGATAGTCTGAACACTTACATTGAAGAGCGTGGAGAGACCGGAGACGTTAAGGGTTGTTGCAGACAATGTTGTGATTGTCGCATTTGTTGCCGAGAGTGTCTGGGTAGCTAGTGTGTTTGTGACGGATACACCAGATAGCGTTGCGAGTCCGCATACATTCAGTGTTGTTACCGTAAGTGTTCCCGAAACAGTTGCATTCGTGGAGGATAGAGTTGTGATTACTGAGTTGAGAGCAGATAAAGATCCTGCACTGATTGTCTGAACACTCATACTGAACAGGGTAGAGAGACCAGACACGTTCAACGTTGTCGTAGATAGTGTTATAATCACTGCATTACCTGCAGATAGGGTTTGAGTCGTCAGCGTATTGGTAACAGTTGCTCCAGACATTGTTGCGAGTCCACATACATTCATCGTAGTGGTCGTGAGGGCTGCAGACACACCAAGACTTGTTGCTGAAAGAGTACCTACCACCCCAAATGCGGAAGAGAGTGTTTGTGCAGCCAGCATGTTCATCACGGATGCCCCGGACAAAGTTGTGAGTCCACACACATTCAGTGTAGCCGTTGTGAGAACTGATGATACATTGAGAGCTGTTGCCGAGAGAGTACCTACAACTCCGAAGGCAGAAGAGATCGTCTGAGTACTTAGAGTTCCTGATACAGTAGTACCGCCATTCAGGGTAGCTGCACCAGATACATTGAGACCACCAACTCCAATAAACGCTGCACTGGCTGAAACACTACCTGAGAAAATGCTGCTTCCCACTACGTCCAAAGCAGCAGAGGGAGTCTTACCAATACCGAGCCGCATGCCCGACAAATCACCATATAGGAAAGGACTGAATGCCGTGGATGATGAATATACAATGAACGTATTATCTGCTGTAGGATTGTAAATTCCAGCTACCTGATTACCTAAAAAGATCTTATTGGAACCAGTATTGTTCGTTCCAGCGTTTGACCCGATCGCAATCACATTTGACCCCGAATTGTTTGATCCAGCGGACGTTCCGAGAGATACCACTTCTGACCCTGAATTTGTATTTCCAGCATTAGAACCAATCAGGACAGCCGATGATCCGCCACTGTTATTGAATCCTGCTGCTCGACCGATCGCTACTACGCTAGAGCCAGTATTCGCTATTGCAGAGCTTGCTCCGAACGCGACTACAAAGGATCCCGAATTATTGACTGCTGCACCAGTTCCGAGGGCTACAATATTGGTTCCACATAGATTTTGAATCGATACCCCCGCAAGAATATTTGCATTGGTGGAGTCAAACGTTACTGGGATAGAATTGATGGACCTCAAGTTTGTGAGTCCCGAAAGATTCGCAGTTGTTCCGTAGAGGATACCATTCAAGCTGATGTTGTTCTGAACGGTGAGTGCTGATAGTGTAGCAAGTCCGCTGATATTAAGTGCTCCGCCAGCACCAATTGTAGTCGTTGAGTAAATAGAATTCGCGGAGAGAGTGTTCAGGATAACTGCGGAGGAAAGCGTGGATACTCCCGAGACAGACAGAGCATTCTGGACCGAGAGTCCGGAGAGGGTTGCGAGGCCGCTGATGTTGAGTGCACCCCCCGCTCCAATTGTCGTCGTTGAGTAGAGCAAATTGGCGGAGAGAGAGTTCAGGATAACTGCCGAAGACAGTGTAGATACACCTGAGACAGACAGAGCATTCTGAACCCAGAGCGATGAGACAGTCAAGAGAGCGGATATTGTGGTTGCCGAGGTGATGTTTGCTGTTCCGTTGACCGTCAATCCAGATGCCGTTACGTTTCCTGCCGACAGAGTTACTCCGCCAATCACAGAGTTCGCGGCCGAGATTGTGGAGTTGATCATAGAGACTCCCGCAATCGAGCTGCTAATAGTTGTAGGGGTCGAAATTGATCCACTCACAGTCATCGCCATGTTCGGAGAGGAAAAGTTTGAGCCCGTGAGCGTCCATCCTCCAATAGTATTGGTCGTTAGTGATAAGGTAGTAATACTTCCGCTCTGCAGCGTAACATTTCCTATACTGTTGGATGATGACGCCACGTTTGAAATCCTTCCACCAATCGTCACGTTTGAGCCCACACTCAGAGTCTTAGTAAGATTGAGTGTGTACGCATTCACTATCTGCGCACACCAATCGTAGGTCAGACCCGCATCTCCTACCGACTCTCCCACACCATCTCCAGTTACATCCCAATTGAATGTGATCTGACCTTGTGATCCTCCGACCGCCTGGGCAGGGCCGGTAGGACCCACCGGGCCCGATGGACCTGGGTTGTCAGGAGCCCAATACATAATTCCAAGTGGTCCAATATGTAGAGTTTCTCCGGATACACCTGCGGATGCAGGGAATTGCTGACCGTTTATCTGATTCAAGTTCACAATAGAGTTGCCAGCCATATCTAGGTTGGCGACTGCAGGGTACAGTCCAACTCCGATGGAGTTTAGATTTGCGACATTCTTCACGAAGAAGCTCATACCCCTTTCCCTTTACTTAGAAAAATAGAGAAGATATTGGTACTCATAACCTACCGGCGTCATGTCTACCATTTCATGCCGTGTGAACCCCGATGAGCGGACAATATCTAGCATCGCATCCACTTTTGGCATATATAGACGGTGAATGTTCTCTCGGTACCGCTGCGGATCTTCAAATTCAAACACCTCTTCAAAGCGAGCATCATCTGAATCTGGATCCTTTACAAAGCGACTCTGGTACTTGAATTTATCAAAAAAGATATCAGAATCAATCACCCGTTCCTTACTGTACTTCTGCACGGAGAATGATGCGAAGGGAGAGGCAGCATCCAAGATAGGATCAAACTTGTTGGGGTCTACGATGTGAAGGATGAGTACTCCTCCGGGTTTCAGCCACGAATATATATTGTCTAGAACCATCTTAGGATTCTTGAACTGATAAATCGAGAAGTAGAGCATCATTGCGTGAGAGTACGATTTCGGAGGGAACGTTTCAGCACGAGTCACATCCCCCTTGTAAAACCGTCCGCTCTTACACTTGTCCCGTGCCTTCTTCAACATCTCTTCCGACAGATCAATACCTACAATATCAATCCCATCCTTGCACATCCAATCAACATGGGGGCCGGTTCCGCAGCATACATCCAGAACCTTGGTTTCCGCCTTGGGCCAGTCAGCTAAGGCATTCTCACGAAGACTTGCTTTTTCAAACGAAACTCGCTCGGGAGTAGTAAAGAGTTTGTCGTACACGTTAGCGTAAAACGTATCATAAATCTGATCGTAGTCCTCGCGCGTATCTGTGTCGGCATCCCCCTCCTCGCCGTTCTCAAATCCTTCGCGACCTCCCAACTCGCGACGAGCAGCGTGAACACCTGAAAGAAGGAATAAAGCAAGGAGTATGAGTGGTATGAGCCAGTATGCTAAAGATGCGTCCATCTCTCTCTTGTCTTTATGTAAGAAATGTGGGAGTCGCTTCCAATCCAGACGTCCCCTGGCCCCCTCTACACAATGATTGATCGTGAGTTTGCATATCCACTATCCGAATCAGTACGCATTTCCCGCTGGAAAGATGTACCGGAAAACATTCAGGTCTGGGCGACCTCTATCTGGAACGATGTATTCCACGCTCAACGAAACTTCATGGGCGACAACGATCTTCTCATATGGATTCCACGGGTATCCACCCTCGTCGCCAAGCACGGTAAGTGGATAGGAGACGACAAGTCCTTTTACTCTGTGTTTGTGACGTGCAATTACGTTGATGCCGACTTCCGAGGACAGGGAATATCAAGTCAAATGATCCTAAGTATGGCGAACGAGGCGACCAAGATCTGGGGACCGACCCCATTCCTCTTTGAAGTCCACAATATCCCTCGCGGTCTTGTATCCGTCCAACCCTTTTTACGGTTTACGTATGTTTGGATTCCCTTTGTACAGATTCAGAATCCTCCGCGATGGACGCAATGTGATCTCTCTGCGATTACAGAAAAGGGATATCCTGGATTCTATGCGGACCACATGGAAGGATATCGGGCCTTTTCCTACGACGATCAGATGATCCTTTTGGATCCACTGAACGATATAGTGTACTATACTGATGCTCTTGTTCTTCCGACCTTTGATGCTCTCCCTCTGCCTGGAACTTGGTGTCGGTTCTTTTGTCCATGGGGAAATACTCGTGTCTTTCTTCACAATATGTATTTTTCTCCTCCTCCGTCTATGAAGCATTATTTACTTACCTAGACATGGGTCCAAGTGCAGGAGATGCTGGAGGAAGTATAGTTGGAAATGTTGGTTTCGGGGTAAATAACGAGGCAAGCCATACCCGGAACGATGTGAAGGCTACCCCCGACTTACTGAGCCCCAGCACAAGAACAAACAGAACTAGGATCGCTAGAAACACATCCAGTGCCGTCAGAAATGACGAAGGAAGTCCTGCAAAATATGCGACCAATGGACTTGCAGGTGCAATGGCCGCAACCGTTTCCGATGAGGGACTTGTAAGATCAATGAATCGATTGTAGGCGGATACTTTTTGTTGTTTGTCCATCAAGAGATCACGGAGGAAATCCATGTTTCCTGCAACCCCCTCTTTCAGGGATGACTGTTTGTCCCGTATTGTCGCAATAGACTCAGTGTACCCTTTCTGGACTTCCGACTGAGCATCAAGGTCCGCGTACTGCGACCTGTATTTGTCTAGCACAGGGTCCATTTTCTGAGCATTAATTCGTTTGGTTTCTTGAGCCATCCATTCTGGTCCATTCTTTAAGCCATAGTATCGGAAACGAGCTGCTTGGAAAAAGTCTGGATCTTCATCGCGTGTCTGCGATGCACGCTGAAACGTCTGGAAGGCGGACTGCATTTCTTCAGGACTGGCGGTCGCACTTCCAAGGGCTCGGAATTTAGCACTGTCAGCATCGGATATGGCCGTGTTCATCACCTGTTGTTATTCTTTCAGAGAGGAAATAGAAACCTTCACACCTGCACCAAGGTAACTGTATGCGACAGATACACCGATCGCCAGAACAGCCAAAGAAATACCCATCACGATAGTAGGAGACAGGAAAAAGCTGAGGACAACGTGGAGAACAATCGTACATACGAGAGTAATCGCCACAGTTTTCAGAGCATTTAATCGACCAGTAGCCATGGGAACAGCTTTATCATTCACAATCTTGCTCCGCATATTGCCCTGCTTGATACGTGTCTCCTTGAACTTATCATCAAGATCCGTAATCTCCTGAATCGCCGCCATCGCTTCCTCCCGAGTCTGTGCAGCAGCCAGAGCAGCTGACTGAGCAGTTGTCGCCGTTCCTAGGGCATTCACATCGCTATCCAGCCCAGACGCGTACTTCTTGGTCTCTTCAATCTGAGGAGATACATTCACACTACCCTCATCAAGACGCTGATACAGATTTCCAACAGAGCCGGAGGACGCAGCAGCAATGTATGTTTGGTAACTCCGAGGATTCACCGAGATTGTGTGATTTCCCGAAACAGTCTTTCCCTGAGTATTTGCGAGTGCACACGAATCCTCATCAGTATACGGAGCACCGCAACGATAAATTCCACCCGATCCTGAATCCTGAGCATACATGAACTGATTGTCTGCTTCCACAGCAATTGGGATCTTGCCTGCAAGTCCTGGCTTCTCAGTCCACCCACCCTGACCATTACCTGTGCCTGCATAGACCTTTATCTTACCTGAATTGTTTACCGGAACATAGGTGGAACCGCTCGATGCAGCGGACACTCCCATAGACTGACCTCCGCCCTGGGGGTCTGAAATAGGCACCCACGAAGATGTTGTGCATGGCTTTGAGCATCCCTGATTCCCTACAAAGATAAACTGATCGGTAATATTGATTTGAGGGTTTACTGGAGGAGATCCAGGAATCGCTTGGGGCACAGACCAACTTCCCGTTCCGTCAACGGGCTGCATTGCGAATGATAAGCCGGAAGATCGGGCAGCTGCAGCTGGAGTAGCTGCGGATGTGGCTGTAAGAGTTAGAGATAGTGTTTTTGACTTAGCGAATTTTGTTCCAAGTGAAGCAGACTCCCCTCCCGATCCATAGTACTCATACATCCACGGAGGACCCTGCCATGATGGATTGGTTCGTGTAGACGTAACGGGAAACGTTGCAGTCACACCCTGATCATCTTTAATCGTTGCGGTATAGGTAGTTCCCTTCAATATAGAGGAAGCAACAGCACCTGCATTCGGACCTAGGAAAGAGGTGGATACAAGGACTGACCCATTCCCAATGGTGATGTGTCCTGGAGGCATTCCAACATCACCAATATTAATCTGTCCTGTCTGAATTCCTGGAGATGCACTTACCGTCTCTTGGGGAGGTACAGCAGCATTGAAAAGAACATAGACATTCTGTGCATCCACAGCAATATCTAGCGGCATTCCCGTAATTCCCGAAGGACGGGACATCTGTTTCCAGTTTGTTCCATCACATGGTTCCTTGCACGTATAGAAGTCCCCGACCGCATTGAATCCCCAGACGAATCCGGCAGATGACGCCACAATCTTATTTAGTTGTCCAGGAAGAGCACTCCATCCTACCGCCTGAGACAGTTGACCTTGGACGTATCCTAGAAGACCTTGAGATTTAGATTGAAAGTCTTGGGCATAAGCCGCCATCTATCTCCTCTTATATACGTTCTAGATAATTTGATGTCTACAAAGAGTAATGAGCACGAGCACTCCTCCGCAGGCCGCAGCAGGATCGGCTGCCCTAATGACGACAACGACTATGACCCCTGCGAGCACACTTCCCCAACAGGGAGGAGCTCAGTACGATTCAACCTCGTACAATGAAGTTCAGAATGCTCTTCTGGAATATGGAGCTCTTCGGGACCAGTATGTCCAGATGATCAACACTGCACTTCGTGAACAGGATCAGACTAAACGATCGGCTATGATGCCCCAAATCACGGCTGCGAACCAGCAGCTCGTAGCTTTGGTGAACAGAATTCAGGAGGTCTACAACAAAGGACAGTCTGTTCTCTCTGCCCAACCTACAAATGATCTTCAAGATGCTCTGGATAAGTACAAACAGCAGCTTGAAGAATTACGTACCGATGAAGATGAGCTTGTGAGGCTCAATCGTCTTTACGGTGATAAACAGGCACAGACAACCGTTCCCCAGGCCACATACTATGGCTGGATCCTCCTAGTTCTCATCCTTCTTATTGTGGTCTTTGTTCTCTTCGTCATGAGTTCATTCCGCCAAGTTGACTCAATCCTGCCTGAACTCCCCACTATGCCCTCGTTGGGCCTAGGACCGGCGACGACATCGCCGATGGTGCCGTTAATGCAGTAGACGCCGCTGTTGCAGCCGCAGAGGCTACATTTCCCACTGCTGTTACCGCACTCGTTGCTACCACCTTAATTTGGGGAGACCAGTAGCCAATAAAAAAAAGAACAGGTAGAAGAATCAGAATAAGACCAAATCGTAGAACAAACGCGTATCCATTAGCTACATTGAGAGCCGGTCCTCCCGATTCTGGAGCCACAGTTTGATTATATCGTCCCTTGGCCGCCTGGTATGTATCTTCAATCTGCTGAGCATTCTTGAAGAGGCCCGTTGCCGAATCATAGATATCTGAGAGTTCCGAATTTCCTTCCTGATATGATTCCGTAAACTGTTTCATATCACGTTTCTGGTCCTCTACCTCTTTCTGTCGATCTAGAATCGCCTTATCAATCGCCTCCTGCGCATTCATATACGCAGTCTTGTACGCAGTGTTCCCCGTAGACAAAAACTGAGTATAGTTCGACTTGTATTCATTGAGAAGGTTCTCAAAGCCCGACATTATTATTATACACTCGCTACACAAAATCGGTAATAGGGAGTCGCACCCGCCGCCTCGGATTTCCTGATGATCTCTACAAGATCACCAGGCTTGGCTCCGATCCAACGAGCCACAGGATCCTGTGTCCCAATGAACGGCATGGGCATGTACTCCTTGTGCTTCATCGCGATCTGCGGAAGCATTGGCTTGTCCGCCTCCAGAGCAATGTGGTCGGCAATCATAGATTTGGCGATCGTGTCCATATTGATCCCGAACTTCTCAAGGAACGCTTTGACCTCATCCTCCTTCAGAATACGGTGAGCGGGAACCATACGGTGCTTGGTAATGTCGCAGGTCAACTGACCTACATGGAAGATCTGGAGAACATCAGAGTATGCTGAGACCGTCTGTAAAACTTTTTCGGATGCAGGGATGGGAACCACAAGAATCCCCAGAGTTCCGCCATACTGTTTGGTTAGATCTACGACCGTAGCCACATCCTTCTCGTGGATGCGAGTACGGTTACTAGTGAAGATGATGACCGAATCAATCTTGGTCACGATAGCAGGGAACTCTGACTCCAGAACTTCTTGCGTCTCCGTCTTGATCCCACGCTGGGACAGCATCAAACGTAGAATTTCATCAGTGGTCGGCATCTCTACTCTGTATGTTATTCTTCCACCCTGTAATTGTTTTATCCATTTTACATAATACGGTCGCAATGAAAAACACCACTCTTCTTGCCCTGGCGATTGCGGGACTTATTGTGGCGGGCGTTCTTCTGTCTGGGTCCCGCGAGACGTTCGGGGTCCCTGAATTTCTAGATCGGACTGCTCAGATTCGCCAAGAAACAGGCGAATTGTCGTCGTACGCTCAGCGGACGACCCACCTGCGGGCACCGGATTCGCACCAGCCGCCGCGGGGTCAGGAAACGGGGCATCGGGTGGGGCAGTGGTGGGGATATAACTCTCTATTTTAGAGGGATCCTTTCTGCAATCCTGCACCATCGCCCAGAAGGAATTGAGTTCCTCAATATGATCAGACATCCAGTTCGGATCTCGCAGAACATTTTCGATTCGAATGTTGTTCAAGGTCCAGTAAACGATCCGCAGTTCATCGCCCTCCAGGGTCTTTCGCCAGGCCACGAAGTCTGTGGTCTTCGGCTTGTACTCAATCACCCCTGTATCGTAGGCTACAAACACTCCCTTGTATGGCGACTCTGAGTTCGTCCACTCGGTCTTTCCACACGTCTTGAACTGCATCTCTACGTAATCACACTCATCAATATTCGTGCACTCCATCTGCATCTGCATCTGATGATAGTAATCATCGGGGATAGGTGAGTCCTGCGTGAACTTACGGGAGATCGGGCACTTGAATTCCACAAGTTTGCCCCAACGATAATCCATCTTGTCCTTGGTGAGGACAATCCCATCGGGAGACGCACCTAGGAACTTGTACAGGGGATGACTCACACACGTGGTGTCCACGATCTCCGCTCCACCTTGGATGTCACCATAAATCTCCTTGGCCAGCGGCTCAAATTGGGTACCCCACATACACGCCGTCATCATCCCCCCTCCCGAGGGCTTTGGTCCGTCCAGTTTCCGCATCAAGAGTTCTTTCTTTCCTGATGGCGTCGCTGTCTTGAACGCTTTCGTCACTTCTGACGCTGTAATCATTTCAGATCGTTTGGCGTGCCAGGCATCCGTTCGCTGGTCAGCAACGCCGTAGTCTCGGAGGACTTTGAATACCGATCGCCGCCTAGCCCAAACTTTACCCATGTGGGAATCCAGAAGTCGGTATACCTGTGCTTTATAGTTCTTGTAGTGATATCCACGATTCCGACAGATTGCCTTGATTCGGTGGGTGAGGTGCGTACAGGCATCGAGCGGAAGTTCAAAGACATCCATTAGTTTATCCCGAGAGATCTATGAAAAGGTATTCGTTTTACATCCGACGGCGGCGAGTACGACCGCCCTTCTTCGCCTTACGGGTCTTGCGGGGCTTAGGCTTTGATTCCTTCGCCCGAATCGCTGCTTCGAGTGCCGCGACCTTCTCCTCTGCCTGGCGAACAAGTTCGGGTTTCTTTTTGTACATCTCGTGCAGCAGGGTATCCTCCTTACCGCTGACCAGATGCTTTCCCGTGTGAGCAATGTGGACAATATCCTTCGCGATCTTGAGTTCGTGGTGAAGAGCGGATAACGAGGGCATTTGGTTTGTTATGAACCGATATATTTCTACGAGTCGTTTACAGAAAAGGTGTCGGTCATACACAATGACGACCACATCTACAACTGAGATCTCAACGCAGGAAGATTGGGTCCTTCATCGTCTCACCAATTTCTATACCCCCGAACGTCTAACTCTTCTCCGCGATATTCTGGCCAATAAGACGAATATTTCCCTACGTATTCTGGACTGGTTTGTGACCAACTATTCCAAGATGAACAATGTATCCTACATTTCTAAGGCAGGGAAGCATGTGATTGTCTACCTTGCGTACAAGTCGCATCTCAAGGCGTATAGCAAGAAGATGTTTGACCCCTTCTGTCGTCACGCCCGCATTGATTTCCAGGGAGTATCTACCACGGTTGGCCAGCTGAACTTCTTTGCGTGGGCTATGGAGGACGATGTGATTGACTACCTGTTTGAGCACCGCGATGATATTCATGCAGATATGGAAACTAGGATGAATGTGGGGGGAGGAAACGAGGCCAAGAAGGCTGTGGGGGCCGAGCATACTCGCAAGAAGCGACATGAACTGTCCCATTCAGCTACGAAGTCACTCAAGAAACATGACGTAAAAATCATGGTTTCGTTTTCGTAGTGTGAAATAATGTTATCCTTTCACCGCAAGGTTGTGTATCCAGCTGATACAGACATTGCTGATTTTGATTTAGATACAGACGTCGAGGAGTACAACTACGATGGACGTCTAGTGTTTCGCGGAAATCTTGATCCTGCTTATTCGGACGATGAGTTCCAGGTGTACTGGCTGTATGATGACTACAATAAACGAGTCGGTCTGGCCGAACACCACGGAGACAAGGAACATACGTGCTACTGGATTCGCGACAATGTATATTCCACCCTCTTTCAGGAAGATGGGTGGACGTGCCGTGACCGTACGCTCTGGAACATTATGGCTCCTTCTGCCTATGAAGACTGTATGCGCAACGGCTGGACAACTGTTGATTCCCTAAGATCACGCACGTCTCTCACGATTGTTCGCCCCCAAGATGTCCTGGTGTACGAACCCCCCGATGCTCTTTGCATACGATGTGGAAGCAGTCAGGGGAAGGGACATGCTGGATGCCAAATGGAAAAACACGAGCCACGCTACGACGTGTTCTTCACGTTATTTGTTGATGATGATGGTCTGCTTTACGTACCTCCAGCGGATACACGTGCTTACGGTGCTGCACTACCGACCTTACGACGGCCCTTAGCAGCAGGCTTAGGCTCAGAGATCTCTACGATGGGCGTGGGAGCCGTAGGGGCGGGAGCGGGAGCGGGAGCAGGGGCCTCGGACTCCTCCTCATCCTCGCCCTCCTCATCGTCGTCGTCATCGGCGAGTGCGGCCTTAGCACCACCAGACACGGGGACCGGTGCCTCACCATCATCCTCGTCGTCCTTGAACATATCGCGAGCCGTCTGACGCTTGCGCTTGGTGACCTGGACATAGGTCGGCTTCCACGTCAGACCGAAGCCCTGACCGATGACGTAGATGCTGCCGCTCGCCACGATCTTGGCGGCACAGCCCTTCGGGAAGGCATCCTGAAGACCGGACGGCTGGAGAACAATGTCGTTCTCGTCGGCGTCAATCACATCCATGCTGACCTTGCCGTCGTACACGGGCAGCTTGAAACGGAGGGACGGCGGGTACTTGCCGTTCGGGACCCAGCCATCATTCGTCTTGTCCACTGAAACCGACAGGAACTTGTTGAACGAGTCGCGGATGGACTCCTCGCCACGCTTCTTGCCGAACCACTGGGCCGAGTTCGCGACTGCGGCCTGGATCACAGCCTCCTGGAACTCACGGAGGAAGTTGTAGGCCTTGGAGATATCGTCAGACCCTGACGCCACCGCCTGGGCATACGGATCGCAGCCCTGGAGAGACGCCGACATTGTGTACGACGTTGAGAGGCTACCATCCTTGTTCTCATTGTCCTTCGTCAGGCAGCCGCCCGGGAAGGTGAACTGAGGGAAACGGAACTGAACATTCTGCGACTTGTACTTGAACGGAATTGAGACACCACCCTTTGCGTTACGCTTCACGTCGGAGAACTGGATATCGGCGGCATTGATCTTGCAGATGTTGACTACGGCAGGAGCGGACATTTCTTTACTTTGGTTGTGCTTTCCTATTTCCTAGGTTCCGCCTGATCCGTTTTGCCCTCATGTTTCCGTATCGGATCCTTTGCTTTGATTTTCGTATCTTAAACTTGTAATAGGTAGAGAATGAGCTGTTTAGCTTGTAAAAACAAGACATCCACCGACAGATGTGAATCAAAGGCCATAACGAAGCTTGCCTACTGTGGTCGGCATATGCGGTGCAAGAATCCCAATGCGTGGATTGCAACTCGTCCTACTCTCCTACGAGTGCTTATTCGTTTCCAGGGCCGGTGCAGGGGATTTATTGCCCGTATTCCTATTCGTACCGCCGGTCTAGGTGTTCTCAGACGGTCTCTATGTCACAACGATACCGAGATTATAACGATGGAAGGAAAAACCGAAGTTCATCCTCACGACTATTTTTCTGTTGAGGAGGACGGAAAAGTATGGTGGTTTGATCAACGATCAATGTTTCAGTGGTCACAGAAGGAACTGGATATTCGCAATCCGTATACTCGGACACTTCTATCAAAGGATGATACCCGGCGTTTACGCAACTTGTGTATTTACCGCAGGAAACGAGGTATTCCACTTTACCATGAAGGCCAGTATCCTTCTATGACCGTGATTGAGCGTCGTGATAATAAATGGCTCCGTATTGCCCAAATCCTTCGTGAACAGGATCACAATATTCACCATGAGCACTTTATTTCCCTTGATTATCCTCACCTAATGATGATGATCAATACACTCACAGAAGATACGCGGTGGTGGCATTCACACACATCGGATCCGAGCGTGTACAAATACCATAACTGGTTGAAAAATATGAGAAATGTCATGCACACATACGAATCCATGACGCGTCTCAGTTGTGATATTGGAATGCTACTTCTATCAGCTCTCTATGATGTGAATGCACCGGGTGAAATGGCTTACTATGTTATCACAGCCTACAACCGGGCTTCATCAGTGATACTTCCCGAGTTTGATTGAAGTATTACGTGGCTCCCACTGCGAGATTCCAGGAAGGCTTGGACTGCTTCTAAGTCCGCAGGATCAATCTTTAGAATTGTAGAAGCAACCTGCTCCTCCTTCTTTGGTTCTGTGACTACAACTCCGCCATCCTCAATCACCTCTCTAACAGCCTCGGCTTTAACTTCCTCTTCCTTCTCCTCTGCAATCGGTTCAGGAGTTATTGCTCGGCGAACTGGGGGAGGAGGAGCAATATCAATTTTCCGAGAAGAAGCAGGGGGAGGAGGAGACGTCTCTGGTGTAACAGATTCCGGTCTTTCAGCTGGGGTCTCTGTATCAATATGCGGAACCGTTGCTGAAGGAGCGATTCCAACAAGATCCTGTATTTCCTTAGGAACAATCTTATCCTTGATGCTCTGAGGGACCATATCGCTTAGGTTCCTCACGCTGTCTGGAATCTGTATGTTTTTGAGTACGCTCTTGGGATCGTTGACCATCGCGGTCACTGATCCGAGTGGGTCACGCTTGAAATTATCGATTGTGGACTGGGGAATCATACGACGACACCGCTGTGCCCATCCCGCGGGAAGGTACCGTCCGGCCGCCAGAGCTACCGCCACAATAATCAGGGCCAATGTACTTCCAAGCAGTGCGTTCGTGGTTGTCATGTTTGTCCCTTGAACGTCTACCACCACAATGGGGAGGGTGGCGTTCTGAGTAGGGCTGTATGTCGGAGTTGTGGTAGGGAACGCAGTTGTATAAAACTGCGGAGTCGACGTCGCCGACATTGCTGTGCTTATATTATTCACCTGCTGGAAACTTTGAGGAGACGCACTCATCGTAAGTGTTGTAGATGACGTCATACTCATACTCATACTCATACTCATACTAAAACTACCGCTTGGAGATCTACTTGTATGAGAGCTCATAGACGGTGTCACACTAGACGTCTGTGATAGAGTTTCAGTTGGAACCATGGAAGAACTTAAAGTTGCCGATGGGGTAGAAGATAGGGAGATGGTGTCAGTTGAAGATGAAGATGAAGATGAAGATCTAGATGTTGAGAGCGATAGGCTAGTAGATGAAGACGATGATGCTGTAAGAGACGTAGTTAGAGAAGGTGAAGGTGAAGCTGTAGCACTGATAGAAGCAGTAGGGGCGAGTGTTGCAGAAAGAGAAAGGCTTTGGCTTTGGCTTAATGTGGAAGATCCAAACCCTGACGTAGTTGAACTAGAAGATATGGTTATGGAATTGCTGAATGATATGGAAACACTGGACGATGAAGAAGGAGTTCTATTAGGAGATGTCGATGGTGAAACACTGGAAGTGGAACTGGAAGAGGTAGTAGAAGATATACTTGTGCTTTGGGATACAGCAGTTGTTGGTGAAGTGCTAGAACTCGAAGATGCAGTAGCAGAACCGGTTGTGCTTTGAGATACCGCAGTTGTTGGTGTGACACTAGAAGTAGGACTTGGGCTCGTGCTTTCCGATACAGCTGGTGTTACGCTAGAACTAGAACTCTGAGACACTGTGACTATTGGTGACACGCTAAAACTTGGACTCATGCTTTCCGATACAGCTGGTGTTACGCTAGAACTAGAACTCTGAGACACTGTGACTATTGGTGACACGCTAGAACTTGTACTCGTGCTTTCCGATACAGCTGGTGTTACGCTAGAACTAGAGCTCGGGGAGGCAGTTGCAGATACGCTTGTGCTTTGCGATACAGCAATTGTCGGTGAACCGCTCGTGCTTGAACTTGCAGAATCTGTAGCAGATACAGTTGTACTCTCAGACACTGTGTTTGTTGGCGAACCACTGGAGCTCGAAGATGCGGTAGCAGATACAGTTGTGCTCTGAGATACGGCAGTAGTCACACTTGGACTGGATGAAATGGTTCCTGATACACTAGAACTGAGACTCCGAGACATAGATACTGATGGAGAACTGGAAATCGCAGGGCCAGCTCCAACTGACACAAACGCAATATTTGACGACTGATACCAGAATGCCGTAGTGGGATCTGTTTCCCCCACCGTGTAGAACGACCCTGTTGCTTCAGGCATCAGACTGTCCCAGAACCACGGAGATAAACTCGGCACTCCCAAAACAAGGTCTATGATTCCCGGCGTTGCATTGTAGAACGCCAGGACATACTCCACATCTCCTCCAAGAACGTAAGAGGATATAGGGTCAAGATCCGTGAATGTTGCAACTTGCTGAGGATATGTCGGGAAACTCCCTGGAGATACCACGGAAAATGTCTTTGATGCCAAAATACTTGAACCTGGAAAACTTCCTCCAGCCACATCCATGAGAGCAATTGTGAACGTCGCCGTTCCTGCAGCCAAAGGCCAATATTGGAACGAAATCCGGTTAATCCCCATATTCGGGAAAGGATACGGCGTCAAGACGTTTAGGGCCTGGACTGATGTATCAAGTGAATTATGACAGCACCCCGTGAGACTCTGGAACCACGGGAGGTATGGCGTCTGCGTTGGCGATACTGTAGAGGAGACCGACGGAGCTATTGAACGGGTTGTAGACATACTCATCGTCGTAGAGGGAGTTCGCGAAGGAATAAAGATCGTGGATGCAAAAAAGTAGGCACAAAGGGGACTCTGGGTTGTATACGTTGTTGTTTGAGGAGATCCGTATGTGTATACAATCGTTGCGTACCGATTGATTGTGCACCCCCCAGTGTTATCTCCACCGGTGTAGGTGCATGTGCAAGTGGTAGATGTTTGCGTACAGGTCGGATTCGCTCCGATAAACTGTTCGACGGGCGGTGTGAGGTCGTGCGTGACGTTCACCCAGTGTCTTACATGGTATGTAGCGGTGGCATGCACAACCGTAGTCCACACTCCCGTGAAATATGTACGAGCATCCGAGCATACTCCCGTAGATGTAGCAGTTGCTGACACAGACATTGAGCGTGACACGGATGGAGCCCGAGAAGCACTCATACTCCTGGACGTGGTGCGCGAATCGGTCCGACTCCCACTTTCCGACCTAGAACTCGTTCGGTCCGTTGATTCGCTGGCGGACACGCTCCGACTCGCACTGACCGACCTCGAATCCGTTGGGTCTATTGATCCGCTCGCGGATACACTCCTCGATACAGATGTAGACTCAGTCTCCGAAGCCGTCAAACTTGGCGACACCGGAGATTTTGTGAGAGACGGGGTTGGCGTGGGAGAAGGAATGATAGCGGTATACGACATGAAAAACACGGATCCTGAACCGAGATTGATCATGTTAGCACCGATCTGCGATCCGCCAGAATTGTAGAAGGTTACTTGCCATATACCCGTTTGTTCCGTGGTTCCCACCGCGGTTCCCGAAAAGTCCATGTAGTACCATTTGTTGGCGTTCGCACACGAGGGTCGACCGCATGGAGAGTTGTACCATGAGTATCCCGCTGTCGCTACTTGAACAGCTAGATCGCATCCAGACCCACAGCACGCGACTGCAGAGGAAGTTGAGAGACGAGAAGTAGCAGTATTTCCGTCCAGCTGGATAAACGCAGGAAGGGTGTTTGTTCCGTAAATTGCAAATGCAATCTGCTTGACTTTCAAGCCCGTAGCACCGGGAGGGAGGGACTGGCCAAGAATCACGTTCAGGGCACCAGAATCTGTTCCACAACCAAGTGTGGATGCCGAGAACCCGTTCCAGTCGTAATCCACGATCTGTCCGGTCACAAACGAGACCGCCGCGAGAAGTAATGCCCTAAGCATGCTTACCACCTTTGTCTAGAACAAAGACGAAACGCACTGAATAAAAGGACTTAGGGATTTTTAAGATTTTAAGCTCAAAACGAAACTTTTGGCTAGAGGACTTTTTGAAATCCGGCCAAGGGTTGAGTTTCCTGCAAAAGGTTCAAAATTCAAAAATTAGATTCCTGCATACCCCCCCCCCCCCCCCCACAACAAATTTTCACGAAAACATGTCCTACCCACA